>ERZ779888.27-NODE-27-length-207339-cov-8.262427_pt1 | contig 207339 bp, 256 predicted proteins | sample MGYA00511245_ERZ779888 | MGnify/ENA primary metagenome ERZ779888 (study PRJEB29588, sample SAMEA2155255) | human gut metagenome | biome: human gut; feature: human-associated habitat; material: faeces | place: Denmark | collected 2008/2010 ...
AGCTACTCAGCAACTACAATACAAGTCAAAAAGTCAACCTTGGTCTAACAGAGCCAAAAACTTTTCCTTGTTCGTCGTACAGGCCGACCCGATTATGCCCGGCAAAGCGTTGGCCCGCCACATCTCGTCGTAGTCGTAGCCCACCCATGGCACGAGCCATATCCAGTAATATCCAACGGTTTTGTTCAGTATTCTGCATTGGTATCCTCACACATGTCCTGCACGTAGTTAAGCTGTTCGGCTGGGATTACGATACGAGTGCCGTCGAAAGTCATAACACGCATGGCCTCCGGGTTAAGGATGTCACTATTCTCGGACGAAGTGATTACCGTTCCATCCTTCAACACCCAGCGAGATAGTTTCTCGTCGTCCGGAATCGGATAGAACTTGGTTCTATCCTCGATATCGCTGGCGTAGAATCTTCCACAGCCCGCATAATAGTTTCCATCTTCTTCACGCTCGAATAGTGTTTCCTTATATCTGCCGTCCGGACTGTATGAGATTGCGAGGACTCGGCGGGTAGCCCAGTTGTCCGGGGTATTTTTGCATACCATTTGGTTTTCTTCTTTTCTCTCGGATGTTAGACGAGTGGTCTGCCAACCAGTGCCGTTCTAGAAGTTTGACGCGGATTCTCCCCGCTTAACGCCTCATATTGGCTAACATACTTGTCTAGTTGCTTCTTGGTTTCTTCGATTTGCCACAGTAGTTCCTTCTTGCTCAAGTCGAGAATGTGTTCTGCGGCACCTTCGACGGTCTTATGAGTTTTGCGCCATTCGAGATAGTCGGGATACTCGTCACAGTTGAATAGTTCGACGGTGAATGGCCCAGACCACATTTTCAGCAGCCCAATTCTTTGAGCGTCCTCCGCGATGAAGTCCGTATCCCAATCCTCCCATTCGGGAAGATTATCGAAATCGGTTGCGTCTAGGATTGTCCGGGCATCGATGATAATGGTTTCGACTTCCATGTAGTTGTCATGTATCCACTGTTCAAGACGGATGGGAATGTTAATGGGAGTGTTCGCGTCCATTTGTACGACCCCTATCTCAATTGAAGAATGCCAATGCCCGATGTTCGACATGCATTGACATGTCGTATCTGTCTTCCAGTTCTTCGATGTTTTCCTCGTCGGAAAGTACCGGGTCGTACATGTTACAAGCGCCATCGCCGGATACAACGACCTTGGCGACTGAAATCGCGCGGAGGTCGGCCAACCAGTATTCATTGTTCGGATTGCCGTCCATGATGGGGCGTTCGCGTACTTCCTTGGGTAGGTTCTTTAATTGTTCGATGAGTTCGTTGACGGTCATTTGGTTTTCTCCTTTGGGTCTATATGTGTGAACAGTTCCACTGTAACTCAGTTTGTTGAATATGTCAATCAGGCCGAACCATTTGGAAAGAAACCGGATACACGTTCACGCGGGCGCAGTCCTCAAAAAGCCCTTTTTCGATAGCGCGACCAATGAGAGTGGATGCAAGCGTCCTCAACAGTTCCCAACGTTCCCCTGTTCCCGGCAACGCGTCGGCGTGCAGGTAGAGCCGGAGCAGGTCGGCCAGCTCGTGGCAGAGGTCGTCACGGTATACGATACGTTTCGCTCCGTTGTTGAGAGTGATGAGGACTTTTTGGTTCATGGTCTTCCTTCGAATCTGTTTTATGTGAACAGTTCCACTATAACATAGACAGACGCAAAGAAAACCAAATACTCAGCGGGCCGCGCTCCAAGCCCTCTCCCGCTCATCCTCCAAACGGTCATACTTCCGATTCTCCTCATCGCACACCTTCCGATGCGTGTCGGCGGCAATAACATCTATAGAACGGTTGAAGGAGTGCAACAGCGCGCTCAAATACTCCAGATGCCGTGCGGGGCCGTACTTGTATCCGTTGCCCACATCATGTAGTTTCTTATCCACATATGCGAGGGAGCCGAGCATGGTGATGATGGACGCCAGCCCGGTCAAAGCCAATAGGTTCTTTAGGAAGCCTTTCACGTTTCCACCTTTCGAGTCTTTCCTTTCCTAGATTAGTCGGCTGGAACACTGTCCCATACTTGATGCGGGAAACAAAAAAGGGACGGCATCAAGCCGTCCCCGTCAAGGGAAAAAGTCAGATGACCACTACCGTGAGAACCGCTACGATGGTCAGGATGACCACAGCCCATCTCATGTTCGGCCTTTCGCAGAATTCTCCCAACGGAGTATACGTGCCGACCAGTTCCTCGACGGCGGGGATGAGGAACATGAGCAGTAGGATGATGGCTCCAATAGCAATCGCCACAAGCACGTTCTGTTGAGTCAGCCAGCCCAGCATGTCAAGCCGCCTTGTCGAGCTTGGACAGGAGTTCCGTTCCCGCAGGAAGCAGGGTGAGGGTTCCGGAGGCGATGTCAAGTCGGACAAGCCGGTCGGTCAACAGTTCGACGGCGGCGTTTTCGAAACCGGTCTTGTATGCGTTGGCCGTTCCCTGTCCGGCTTGGCGGAGCAGCGTTTCGCTGTTGCGCTCGTATAGTCGGATTGGACGGTCTGCCTCGCCTTGGGCGAGCGTGGATACGAGGCGCATGCCATCCTTGGTGAGGGACGGGGCTGATTGCCCGTTACGTCGGATGAGTCCGGCATCCAGCAGTCGTCTGCCGATGTTGCTTTTGAGAATGTCGGCGGTCAACCTTCCATTTTCGATGTTGTAGAGGATTCTGGTCTCACCTTCGCTGATACCGGCCATGAGGACACGGAAACGTTGGGTGGAGGATTCTTCGTCCAATGCTGCTCCTTTCAGAGGTTTTGGGGTTTTTCTAAGCTCAGAGGATGTTGACGGGAGTGTCGTTCAGACAGTCCCAGTATTCGAGTAGCGCCACCGGCGATAGTTCTTTGAAGGTTCTGACCACGCCGTCATGCATGGTTTTCGCTTGCCAGTATTCCTCGCTGGACGATTCGGGATTGTCCATCATTTTGGTGGAGTATTTTTCCATTTCCAACAGGTCGAGTCTGCGTATGAGTGCTACGCCGTTCTCTTCCAGCCCGATGTTTTTCGCCACCCAGTCCCGGAGCATCCAGCAATTGTCGGAGAACATGTGGATTCGTCCACTACGAGCGTCCCGTAGCATCTGATAGTTCACAGTACACCGCCGTCCTCATAGCCGACGGTGTACTTTCCTGCGGTACCGTGCAGTCCGCAGTTAATCTGCAATCCGTCCAAGATGACCATGCGGTGTGGGGAGAGTTGCACGTCTTCGCGTAGGTTTTCCAAACGCATGCCTGACGTCAGTTTTATTAACGTTTGACGGTAGGCTCCGTCCAGTTGGCTCCAATATTTGAGATGCGAGTCTTTCAACTGTCGGAATAGAAGGAGAGCATGAACGTATTGGCCTGTCCAATCCACTTCGTGCATGAGCCGTTCCAACCGGTTCAGTTGGATGGTCACGTCTTCGGGATTGTTCGCTTGGAACAGTGGCCCGTACTCATCCAATGCCTCACGTAGTTCCTGCTGTCGCATATCCCGGATTGGGGTTCCTCCGAATTGCGGACTGTTGGCGAGCCATACTGCCAAATCCCATGTTTCAGCCGTGTTCGCGTCGATGTTCGGATACGCGCAGTCACGGAGCGTTGTCCAGCTGGCGCTTACCTTGACGAGTCCTCGGATTCCGGACACGAAGTTCAGGATGGACAGGAACAGGAAGATGATTTTCCATCCTCCCGTCAGGGAGTTCGAATATGCGAGAAGCCATACCGCCACCAGTAGTCCGAGCGCGTACACCACGGCTTGCGGCAGGACTCCCCTACGGAAGATGGTCTGCAAGACTGCTTCCCGGTCTCCGTTGGAACGTAAAGGGGTTTTGTTCACGGTGTAGTCTTGATTATCCAAAAGTTCAGGCTTTCGACGCTTTGATGTATTTCTTTTTCTTGAATCGTTCATCGACCCGGATGACCCAGCCGGTGTCGCTGGTTCCGGCAATCTGGTAGCGGACTCTTCGTTGGATTTTCAGTGGCCGCAGATATTTGTTGAGTCGGAGTTGTCCGACGGTGGGCGGGTCTCCTAGGATGTGGGGGATTCTTTGTATTCCGTCGTTTGTGTTGAAGTAAAGCAGGATTGGCGTCTCGTTCTTGCAGGAGTCAAGGAACCCTCCTACGGTGTCAAGGTCTTTGCGTGGACGGGAACGTTCTTGGGTTTGACTGTCCGTGATGTCCGTTTCGGTGTTCAAAAAGGAACCTTCCTTGTTTGTGACTGGTTCCACTATAACGTAGTTTTTCGCAAACAAGGAAGGTTTCAGGAAAAATTCTTTCTCAGGCGAGCTTCGAATCGTAATCGTCGATGGGCTGGGTGAGCGGCTTGCCTTCCCTGACCATTTTTTCTATGTCCTCGTAGTCGTCACAAGCCGCCCACAGTCCGAGGTCAGGGTTGAGATGATACATGGTTCCAGATTTCACACCTTCGTCAACATAGAGTCCGTGACTGCAAGTGTTGTTGATGTTGGTGGGCTGTGGGTCTTGCTCGTAGTCATCGATGTTCCACGGGTCGCCTTCGGGCAACAGCACGTAGTCTCCGATGCCGTCGTGAATATCCCGTAGGCGCTGTTCCTGTTCGTCTTGGAGGTCTTGTTCCCTGTCGAGCATGAGGTTGATTTGGTGTTCGATGCTGTTGAAGTAGTTGCTCATGTTTTTCTCCTTGGCTGGCTTTTTCTATTATTGTGTGAACACTTCTAGTATAACATCATTTTCTTCTCGAATCGCCACAATGCCGATTAGGAAAGAAAATGGTTCCGCCACCCAAAAAAGAATCCACACACGGGTGGCGGAACCCGAAACACACTCCCCGAGAGGAGCTTTCCACAGAGACCGGGGAAGAAACCAGATGGTGGAAGATATACCACGAAAACCCGGTCTCAACTGTTACAGTAAACGACTTCGAACATTCATCTGGTGCAAAACCGGAAAAACAGGAAAAGTTTTTCTAACAAGGGGCTGGGTCAACAAAATCAGTTGCCGTCGGCCACGCATTGCGTGAGGAACGACTTCGTTTCGGCTTTTTCCCAACTGCTCATGGACAGCTTGTACTTGTCTTTGATGTACACGCGTTTAGCCATATACGAGCATTGGTACGTCTTGTTGGACGGGAGCCAAATGCTGGGCGTTGCGTCCTTCCACTTGGTCGAGGAACCGTTCAACGCCTCGTCCTTCACGAGGTTCACGCCCTGCTGTTTGATGTTGTTCGCTTCTCCTTCGGACGCGACGAGCACTTCCGGGTCGTTCGCGTAGGTGATGCGGTCGCCCTTGCGCGAGTCCTTCCACAGTCCGCTGGCCCAAGCGTCGTTGACCGCCACCACATGGTCGATTTGGACGGCCATGCTGTCCCCGCCTGTTTTCTTCTGTTTGCCGTTGACGGTCTCGTAGGTGTCGCGTTGGAATTTGATGGTCTTGCCGGTGTATGGGTCTTGGAGGGTTCCGGTGAGCACCTTACAGTTCTTGTCCATGGTCACGTCGGTCATGTCGCGTTTGAGGATGTAGTCGCGGGTGGTGCCGTAACCGCAGAGCTGGTTGCTGTTCTGCCATGTGCCGAAGTCGGTTTTGCGGTTGTATCCTTTGGTGTGCGGGGTTGCGGTTTCGATGTCAGCGAGTTTGTCAAGCGCCTGTTTCGTGGTGATGGGGCTTAAAGCACCTTCAGGAACGCTTGTAGAGGCTTTTTGTGCTTGACTTGAGGAATTGTCCCCGTTTTGTGTCTGCGTCGTTTCTGAGGGCGTTTCTGTGGCTTCTGGAGTATTGGTTTGCGAATTGGAGCCGGACGGCTTCAAGGAAGGCTCCTTCAACCCCAATTTCACATCCGGCTTCACCTTGGAATCCTCACCCGGCATCAACTGGGACAGACTGTTGATTTCCGGCAATCCGAAAATCTTCGACATGGGAGTCCACAATCCAAGATTCACGATGAGCACCATGGCCGTCAACACGACCAGAATGCCGCCAAGCAGGGAACCGGCGGACATGCCGCCTTTCTTCTTAGCCATAGGAAACCTCCAAAAAATCTCATCACAGGTTCAAGATGATGCTGATGACGAGACACACGATGAACGCGATGGCGATAATCGCACCGGTCAACGGGCCATTGCTGTTGATGAACTCAGCGAACTTGTCACCCTCACTAGGCTTGTTATGTCCTGTCATTTTAGTTTTCCTTTCGGATTAGTCGTTCGGACCCTCATTGGGGTCGCCGGTTACGGAACCGTCATCGGAATTCTGGGATGAACTACTGCCGTTGTTGTCGGACGAATCCGAATCGGAGGAGTCGGAATCGTCATTGTCGGAACCGTCATCACCGGAACCGCTATCGGAATCCGATGAACTGGAATCGGAAGAATCATCATCGTCATCACTGCTGGAAGAGCCAATCAGCGAACGGTCAATGGCATTGCTGAACGCCTTCAACGTGGTCAGACTGCCTTCGGCACCCCAGTCAACGATTTTCGCGCTACCACGGGTCGGATTATGGATGAGGACGGTGACGCTCGTCTCCACGTTGCTTACCGACTTGGTGTCGGCGTTCGGGTCGTTGGCCGTACTCGCGTCAACCTTCTTCTCGTAGGGTTTGAACGAGATGCTGACGCTCGCCGCCGCCCATTCGGGATTGTCGGACTTGTTCTGCTTGTCAACGGTCTTGCCGTCCTTGGTGCATTGCACAAGCCAGTCTAGGGACGAGTTCAGATACGAACCCAAGCTTGCGGGTTGATACATGTGGTCGCTGTTCGGGTCTCCGACAAGTACCGTCAAAGCGTTGGAGTCTTTGCCGATGTATGCTTTAGACCAAGCGCTGACCACGTTCGTCAGGCTCGTGTTCTGGTCAAGCTGAATGTAACCGTCGGGACGATACGTGTCCGTATTGCTGTTCGAAGTGACGGTCTTGGGAAGCACGGTCGGCGTTCCCACCGCAGTAGCCACACCATCGGTGACGGCGACAAGCTGGGTGATATCCCTCGTGCTTCCATCCGACTTGTCGGTGAGGGACATCTGATGACTCCAATACTGGGTGGTGGAACCGCTGGAATCGTCCGACGTGGATGTGCTGACTTCAGTGGCGCCATTCCACCACAGGTTCGCATACCCGTATTGGAAAGCGCCCTTGTCATCATCCAGCCAACTGTACACGGCTTGCAACGCGACCTGCTTGCCGGGCTTGTCGCCGCTGATTTCCTTGTACTTCTCCGTCAGGTAGGAACCCATTTCGTTCAACGTGTTGATTGCACGGACGGAAACCATCGGGGCGACCAGACCGGTGCAGATGAACAGGATGATGAGAACCTTCCACTTCTGGGTGTTCTTCAACGCCTTCTTCCACGCGGTGAGTTCTATCTCGTCCTTGCGTTCTTTTTCGTCAGCGAACAGGTCGGTCTCATTGTTCGGGTTCTGCTTCGCCTTCTGCTGGCCCATCGGCTGTTTGCCGTTCTTGTCTTTCTTGCTTCCGAACACAGTTCCGCTCCGAATTCATTTCCGTTTGTCATGCACTGTCTTCAAGTCTACCTTCCGTCCGAGGTTTCCTATATCGGCTTCGGGGTTTTCAGCATGCATCCACCGGTGGTACTGGCTTCTCTGTTTTTCTTTTTCCGGAACTTTTCTTTTTTCTCTCTTCCACAAAAGGATTAGACCTGTTCAAACGTTCGAATCAGGGAAGCGAAAAAAGCATTGAGGATGACCTTTAAGCAGGGTTCAATCTCTTCAAAACATGAAATCTAAAAAATGGGTTTATTCTGTTTTTGATTTTTTGCTTCTTTTTAAAAAAACTTGTTTTTTGAAAAAAGAAGGGAATACAAGGGTTATTAATATTTTGTAATCTTTTGTATACCTTTTGCAGGTGTCGAAATCCCTTATGGGAGTAGGCGTTTCAGGTCGAAAGCGTGTCAGAAGTTCCAACTTTCCGTGTCAGAAGTTCCAACTTTCCGTGTCGAAAGTTCCAACTTCCGTGTCAGAAGTGCCCACTTAGCGTGTCAGAAGTTCCAACTTTCCGTGTCGAAAGTTCCAACTTTTTATGCAGGGCGTGCCAGAATAACCCACCTATAGCGGCACCTTCTCACGCGTGCCCGAAGAGGTTGACTGCAACAGTGGAGAGGTCGAAAGTTCTAACTAGAATCAGAGAAAAGAAAACCCCGCGCTGCGGAACCAGCCGGGGTAACGGCAACCATCAACCTTAAGGAACTGTGGTCACATGACCTATGATAGCAAAGACCTCGACAAGTCAAACGCATACCGCTACGCCCCGTCCGTGATGTCAAAGCTGAGCTTCCTGCCACAGTCGAAACCGGACTCGCCATCCGTTAGGAAGACGAACGGGAACTCGTCAATCACCGTCTCAGCCTCCAACGGGGAATGGGCTTATGGTGCGGCCCCCAGAATGTTCCTCCTCCACATTCGCTCTCTTATCAAGAACGGGAGCGACTGCGTGGACGTGGAGCATCATACCGTCTACTTGGACGACACGTATAACTCGTTCTGCAATAGCGTCGGAATCAAATATTCCGGGTCGAACAAGAATAATGTGATGAAAATGGTTAAGAACCTAGCCACCACTTCCATCATCCTCCAAAACTGGTCAGCAGACGGATTCATAGCCCACTCGTTCTTTGTCGCCAACACCGTGGCGCTCAACTACGGGACCGACGAAAACAAGAAGTCGTTCATAGAATTCTCTCCCCAGATGTGGGCGCTGCTGACCGAGAACTGCGTGCCACTCAACCCGTACATCGTCCGTCGGCTTCGCAGTGACGCCCTCGCCTTGGACATCTACCAGTGGCTCGCGTTCCGCGCGAACGGTGCCCGACGTGAAACCCGCGTAACATGGGAAGCTCTGTTGATGCAGTTCAAGTATGACGGGTATCCGATGCGTGAATTCAGACGCAAGTTCAGAAGAGCGTTGGAGAAGATTCAGCTCGCATGGCCGGAATTGAAAGTCGAAATCACGGAAACCGGCGTCATAGTCCGCCCCAGTCTCCCTTCCATCCAGTCGGGTAACGATGATGCCGACACGGACGCGGGTGGGGCAGATGATGAAGAGCCGATGAACCCGTTCGTATCCTGAATGTGTTTTAGAAAAACCAATGGGACGTACGCTCTGTTGTGAGTGCCGCCCCATCTGGAAGACTTCGATGAAGTCTTTTTGTTCATCCGAAAATTAGTATACCGGAGCCTAATCCTTCTGCTCATACTTGTCGATGAGCGACTGGTCGAAGTGCCCCTGCTGGAAGCAGTAATCCATCGCGGCATTCAACAATACAGCCTGCTTCGTCCCGTATTCGATGCTTCTCATCTTCCACGCACGCCAGTTTTCGACGGTGACGTTGCTGCCGATTCTTTTCTCTTTCGGCGGCTGATGCGTTTCGGATGGTGCCGGTGTTTCAGGATGGGTTATGTCGGTGATGAGCCGTGCCCGACGGTCGGCTTCTTCCTCCGTGAGCGTTTGGGCATGCATGTCGGCGGACGTTTGGACTGACTGGTCTGACGGTTCCCGCGTTTCAGGAACGGCCTGTGTCGGTTCCTGCTCCGTGTTCGGTTCGCTAATGTTTTCCGGTGATTCCAATGGGCGCATGTCACGCTTGTCCTGCATTCCGGTTGCGAAAGCGTTGCGTTTGATGTTCTTGACCATGATTGCCTACTTACTCCCCTGCTCCTGTTTTTATTCTTCCACCAGATTGATTTCAGACAGATAGTCGATGAGTTCCTGCACGACGCTGGAATACTCCTTGTTGTCGATTTCCGTCGTGCCGTACATGTTCTTGACGGCTTCACGTTCCGTGATGACGGTTTCGAACCGTGCGATGCCTTCCTCATCCAGTTCGCTGATGCTGTTCCGGGCGAGTTTCGTTCTCGGCTTCACGCGTGTCAACAGGACGATGCCGTTGCGTGCCGCCGCGTATGTGCGTCCCGCGTGGGTCAAATCGGATACGGATGGCTGGCATGGGATTATCACCACGTCGCCCGCGTTTATCGCCGCCTGCACCACTCCGGCGTCGGACGGTGGGGTGTCGATGATGACCCAGCCTGAATATTTTTCGCGGATGAGTTCCGGATTGTTCAATACGGCTTCGTTGGTTTGCACGACGGGGAAGCCGAGCGTGTATGGTTTCGCGTCCGGATTGTCCTGTCTGCGTCTGCGGTTTTCCTGTTCGACGTACATTTCCCACATGGTCGCGCCGCCCGTGTTGTCGGAGTCCAAGACTGTGACTTGTTCCCCGCGTTTGTGCAATAGTTCGGCCAATGCCATTGATGTGGTTGTTTTTCCTGAACCGCCTTTGATGATTGCGACGGTGATGATGACCGTATGGTTTTTGACTCTCATGTTCTGGTTTCCTTTTTCTGCTTCCGGTGTGGACGGAATCATGGTGGGGGTATGTTTTTGTTTCGATGATAACAACGGCGAAAAGTCGGCACGCCGAACCAGAAAACCGTTCGGAGAAACATTCCAGTAAAACAGTGGAACGGCGTACAGGTTTACAGGCGGAACAGAAAAACAGAAAGCCGCGTCCGCGATGAAACGGATACGGCCTTCTTTCGTTTTTATAGCCGAACAAAAATCATTCGGTGGCTGTGAACACCAGTTTGCGAAGGAACTCCATGAACAGTGAACCGATATCAGGCATCTGGGCCGCGATATCCTTCATCCATTCACGCACGGGCAAACCCATGACCTCCAAGACACCGGTGATAATCCACACGAACAACAGGAACGCGCAGATGGTCAACGCGGTCATCAACGCGCGGGTGCTTTTCTGCAAGATTGCGAACACGACACTACCGGCGCAAATAATAATCATCAACAAAGTGAGGATTGCGCCCGTCGGCGTGAACACCCAAGAGAAGAACACGGTGAGCACGTCACCCAACGTTCGTCCCGCAGTGTCAGCGGCTTGGTTTCCTACCTCTTCCATTTTTCTAATCTCCTTGACGTTGGAAGTTTTTTCGAAAGGGGAACCGGCGTCGAATGCTGTGGAAGATGCTCAAAACATTCGACGCCGGATGGTTAAACCGACGTCACTTCATGAACGGCGGTTTGGGTGTCGGCTGTCCTCCGGTCGGCGGTTTCTTCATGTGAAGATTGCCTACGGAGGGGAAACCTGTCAGGTTTGACGGGTTGGCGTCCACTGGCTGTTTGACGGTCGGTGACGGTGTGGTTGGCGGTTGCATTCGAACCGACGGCTGTTGTCTTACCTGAGCTTGTGGCTGCGGTTGAGACTGCTGTCGCGGAGCTTGCGCCTGTACCGAACCCTTCTGTTGCGTCTGACCGGAATCAACCGTGAATTCTCTACTCGGCTGAATTCCATTCGGGTTCATGGCACGTTCCGCACTCGCAGGCATCATATCGCCCGGAAGACCCGTCGTTCTAGTCCACTCCTCCTGTGCCATACGCAAATGCTCCTCCGGAGACTGTTGCACCGGATTCTCGCGCATGTACGCCTGTTGCAGTGAATTGTTCACCGATTCAGGCATCGGAGTCGCATTGTCGGTTGCCTTCTGCCAAGTGGAGGCGGCGGACACGGCGGCGTCCATCGTTCCGGAGGGTAGGGTCTCACCGACAATCTCACCTGTCTCAGTGTTGTACACCGGCTGATTGGCATTCATCTCAGGTTGAGCCGTCACATTCTCGATAGGAGATTGATTGTTTTGGCTCATATACGCTTGGACAGAATCATCGACTTCACCGGAGGCCACGGCTTCTTGGAAAGCTTGTTCCGCATCCTCTTGAGACATGTGCTGGTTATTCGTGAAGTCTGCCATCATTCCCTCACGAACCTGATTGAACGCGGACTGTTCAGTCAACACCGGAGCCTGTCCTTGAGCGTCGGCTGGAACCGATTCAGTTGGAGTGTCCACCGGAATCGTTTCCGTCTGACCGTCAGTCGGAATCGTCTCGGTCTGACCGTCAGTCGGAATAGGCGACGCGCCACCGGCACCACCGGTTTGGGTCGGGGCATTCGGAGTCGGAGCCGTCGGGGAAGGCATAGGACTGTCACCATCGGCGGAACCACCGTTACCGGTGCCGGAGAACGGAGACGACAACGGAGCGTCACCATTAGCCATGCCCAACACGTTGCGACGCCACTGGTCGCGTTTCCTCATACTGCCGGGAGCAGCGTTCCTGATGTCGCGGATTTTGTCCATCGCGGCTCCCGCACCCACCGCTAGGCCATGATGGAGGTTACGGTCGGTAGCTAGCTTTCCTGCGGCAATCAATCCCAACGGTGCGGTAATCGGATTGGAGAACAAAGCTCCTGCGACAGCGGCTTTCGCGGCGACCTTCGCTCCGCGTGCGGCTACGTTACGCAAAGGAGCGCTCTTCGCGGCTCGTGCGGCGAAAGCGAGACCGGCACCGGCCATTGCGGCTCCGGCTCCGGCGACTCTTGCCGCGCCTTGAAGTTTGCGTCCGGCATTGTTCAGATGGTTCATCCTTTGTGCTTTGCGTTGCACATCGTTGAGGGACATGCCCGGGTGACGTTGAGCGATACTATGGGCGAACGCCTCCGTATTGTCCTCTCCATGGAACTTGGAAACGGCTTCGTTCAACCGTCCCTTGAACTTGCCCGTGGAATCCTCAAAATGGAGTTTCGTACCGGCAAGACTTCCTCTCACCGTGCTCTTGTCCATTCGTGCCCAGTTCTTGCTTCCGCGTCCACGCGTCTGAATCGCCTCGAACTCCTTGGCGTTACGATTCATCAGATTCCTATCGCCCTGACTCAACGAATCCTGTTGCGCGCGGCTCATCTTGCTCAGGACGGTCGCGCTTTGACGTGCTCCGTTATGGGCCATGCCAGCGCCGGTACCGTTCGTGGACAAACGTCCGACACCATTGCCGCCACGACGGAATCCGCCACGCATGGCGCGAATCATACGGTACTGTCCAATCATGTGCATTCCCTTGCGAAGACCGGACGCCATTGCGGTTCCACCCGCCATTCCCATGAGAGCGTTGACGCTGAACGGATTACCACACTTCAACACTTTCGAACAGAACATGCCGATTGCGGCGAGAGCCAACACCGGACTCAATCCCGCAATCAACTGGTAGGTGAACGAACCACTGCTGGCAGAGGTGAACTTCAACGTCAGGCCACAAATGAATGTTGCGAGAGCGCCGAGCGCACCGTACAACGCTCCTACCATACTCAACTGGCAGGTGTACGTCGCCCAGTTCTTCAACGCCGTCTTCGGCTTCTCGCCAATCGGGAACGCTTGGACAAGGAACGTGACCACGAGGAACAACGCCATCATTATCAGCATGAGCTTCGTCAGTATTAGAACAAGGCTCAACAATCCCCAGACCACGAGATTGACGATGCCTCCGATAAGTGTTCCGCAAGCACCCAACGTATCGACGTTGTTGTTGCCATACATGTAGTCGATGGTTTTCTTCGCACCGCCCGTGACCGTGGAATCATCCTGAGCGTCACGAAGATTCGCCTCACTCCAAGTTCCGGAAACGTTCGGCACGTCGAAACGCCATCCGACCGTGGCGGAGTCGCCCCAGTTGGTGTCGTTCTGCTGGTCTTTATATGTTCCGTCATCCTCCTTGTTGATATCGGTGGAACGGGAGAAGATTACGGAACCCTGTTTGAGAATCGTCTGGCAGACCGAAGTGGTCTGTTGGATGGTTTCGTCTTCGCTGCCGTTCTGTTTCGCGTCCATCACGCCTTTGCCACCGTTGGTCGGTTTCACATTGTCCAAGTCGTCAATTTTGACGCGTACTTTCGTACTGCCGTTCTTGATGTTCTTGGTTCCTGTGTCACCGAGATTGTTGATGAGTGTCGCCCATCCGGCTCGCGCGTAGATTTCCTGATTGCGTTTCGTGCCACAGGTTTCCCAGAACACGCCCGCACGGCTGAGATATGTCGCGTTCTCCCTTTCCAACGGCTTGTCGGTGAAGTAAGGATTACGCGGGTCTACCCAACCGTCCACGGAGAACAACCATTTGGCTCGCTGGTCGCTGATGTGCAACGCCATGGCCTTGTTGGTCAAATCCTTCTGGATGGTCGTGTTCGTGTTGGCTTTCATCTCCAACACGTGGCAGTAACCTTGCCGGGCGTTTTCCGCGATACGGAACGAGGATGTTCCGGTGGTCTGCGGGTTTCCGTACTGCATGGTCACGAACGAGCGAAGGGAGGTCTCCTCCCAAATACGGTTGATGGCCTTGGTGACGTTGCTTGTATCCTGATTGCCGTTGGACTTCGCCTGTTCGTCATATGCCTGATGCATGAAGTACAGGTAATCCTGACAATTGGTTTTCGCACCGTTCGCCGCATGATGGTAGGACATCATGTTTTTATCACTGTCGGCCATACCGTCAAGGTCGAGGTTGACCGAAAGCTTGTTGATGGTGTTGTTGATTGTCTGCACGACCCACCATGGGCTTCCGGTCGCCGGTTCTGTGGCGTTCTTCCCGGTCTTGGCCGCTCCAGCTCCAAGCATCGTGATTGAAGCGAAGCAGAGAACCATGATGACGATTCGTTTGCTCGCCTCTTTGACGGTGCCGATTTGGAATCCAGCCGCGCCAACCCAAGCCACGATGCCGAGCACTGCGATGGTGGCGGGGATGCCGCCGTCCATCAGACTTGTCACCATGGTGGACACTGCGGAGTCGATGTTCGCACCAGCCTGTTTCATTGGCTCGAACGAAGCGGCGAACTGGCTGATGGACAATGCGGAAGACCAGCAGACCTGAGTCAACTGCATCAGAATGTTGGGAAGGACGATATGGGTCTGCGAGCTGATGGTCTGCTTGACGTTCGAGAACCAACCGGCGACATCGCTGCCACTGTACGGTTCCGTACGCGAAGTGATTTCCCCAACGTAGTTTCCCCAACGTCCGGAAGGAAGACAACTAGAGATGTCTGATGTAGCACTGTCAGTTCCACCGTTGGCGCATGTTATCGTCGTGGTCGAATCGTTGACCTGTGCGGCGAACACGCTGGACGGCAAGACGAACAATGTCATGACCACGCACAACATCAGAATGACGAGCAGGTTCCTTCTACCCGCCCGTTTCACTGGGTCTCGATATTTTGTATTCAACGGATTTCCATTTCTTGAAGGTCGATAATGTTTTCCGGCTGAGTGGAATTCGGGTAGAAGACCTGCCCTTCAATCTTGCGGCTCTTCATATCCTGCAAGGTTCTCTTCCACCGTGTCTGTTGGGTGCGGTCTCTAATGGTGCCGACTGCGAAGAACGGAGCCAGTATTCCGCCCAACAGTACGAAGAACGAGCTGAACATGTATCCGAGCAACGGGGCGAATATGAGGCAAAGAGCCAAGCCCGCCAATGCGCCGACGATAACGGAGAACACGGTTTTGGAACGGGCCTCAGTGTTCTTGGTTATCTGGAACGTGTTCTTCCGTTCGATTTCCTCCGGGCCGGACACTTCCGTGATGTCGTCCATCGTCAACCTCGGATGCAAGGGACCTTTGTATCCTTCGTCTTCCTCATCGCTCATGATTCAACTCTTTTCGTACGTAAGGTTCTTAAAAGAAAACCGGAGTGGGAACAGAACCGGAAAGGTCCTCTTCGCATATCCACTCCGGTTTTCCTTCTGCGGATGTCAGATTCCCAGATAGGTCTTTCCACTGCTGCCAAACGCGTCAACGAACCAGTCAATCAACTTAAGAATTGCCGGAATGGTGATGGTCGGGCCAGCGAGAATGAATCCGACTGCGAGGACGACGAGAACACGACCGATGGTCGGGCAGAACATCTGCACGACTTTGTTCTGACGTCCCAACGCCTTGCAAATGCTACCGGTGATAAGGCCGAGTGCGAGAAGCACTGCGGCGGCAAGACCGATGTTGGTCAACACGGTTCCCGCGCTACTGCTCAAAATGGTGTCGAACATCTTATGATAGGTGCTCTCAAGGCTGCTTCCAGCCAAGGTAATGGTTCCACCCATTTTTTGAGTTCCCTTTCGTTTTCCAAACGGAACTCTCCTGCATTTTTCATCCTATCAACCTACGCGGTTGTTTCCAGTCATAGCGAGGTTTTTAGGTTAAAAAAATCCGTCCGGAAGTTGAAAGTTCCGAACGGATTCTGAAAAGCGATATGATGAACGCTAAAAACTAGTCATCATCATCCATGTCACCATTGCGATAACCGTTATCGAAATCGTTCACATGAACAAGGAACGTCGGTTGCAACTGTTCTTGGGTTCGAGTGCGAACAGCCGCCGCATAACGTGGAAGATTCATCACCGCGCCCGAACGCCAACCATCCTCACCATCATTGTTCGTCAAACGTTTCGCCGTCATATCGGCAATACGCGGAATCGTCGTATTGTATGTGATGAACGTCGAATAGCCGATGAACGAATCCAACATCGCGTCGGACAACTGGGTCGGATACTGGGTGGCGAACACGAGAAGAAGACCGAACGAACGACCCTGCTCACGCAACGCGGGCATGATACCGTCATTGCCGTTAGCCAACAGGCTCAACTCGTCGCATACGAGCATCGTCCACTTGCCAGCCTTGTCCCAATCCTTGCAATGCGCGAACACCGTATTCCAGAAACGGTACATGAGCCAGCCGCCGAGAATCTTATCCATACGTTCCGGCAACGAATAACCATTATGCGGTGCGAGCACAATGTGATAATCGCCAGCATGGTCGAGAATGTTCGTCCAAGTCACCTTGCCGCGACGTGCCGTGAACATGTGTTCGATGGGAAGGAACTGGTTCACCTTGTTCAACGAGGCGTTCGTCTTGGCGAGAATGTCACGGTCGGAACGAACCGTATGACCAGCCGCGTCCGGACGGCCATATAATTGCTCGGCGGCACGGGCGGCATACGTCATCTCCTCGAACATGTAGCCACTCTTCAATTCCATGCTCAACGCGCGGCACACATGACCCAACGCTTTCGCGGAACCGGCCTGACCGTCGGAACCGCATAATGCGACGACGGCCCATCCGATTGGACTCAACTGCATTCGCAACTGTTCCGCACCCGGATACGATTGTTCGAGCTGATGGCAACGTTTCACAATCTCGCTTTCCCAATCCTTGTTCGCGGATTCGGGATTATGCTTACGCTCCTCCTGCACGTAACGGTCAACCGCCACGCCGATGGTCAACGCTTGGGTGATGATGTTCTGCGAGTCGTTCAGAATATCACCGTCATCGAACGAGTAACGCATGGTCTTCGCCACGCTCGCCGCAGTCTCCATCGCATTGTTCCCGTCCTTCATGCCAAGCATGTCCAAGCACACACTGTTCGGGTCTGCCAAATAGACGACGCGTTGCGGACTGGTGAAACCGTGACGTTTGCGATAACGTTCCAACACGTTCACTCCCGTATCATCCTTCATCCAAAAATGGATGATACGGGAGTCGCGTCCCCAGATTTTCGGACTGGTGGTCTCGCGTGCGCTGATGGCCCACTGGCTGATGCCATGGGTGAGCACGGTCTTACCGGAACCGGCCTCGCCGTTGATGGCGATACCGCCGAACAGTTGCGACGGGTCGAGATAACAGTTACGTCCCGTATCATCCTTCCCGAGGAAGATTCCATCATGCGACAATACTTCCGGAACCGGATGCAACTCCTGTTTCATCGCCACTCCCTGAGTGACCGGAGTGAACACGGAACTTACGATAATCGGGGAAAGAATCAACGTGGTACGTTGCGCACCATAAGCCGACACGCGCTCCTTATGCGTGCGCACGCCAAGACGGGTCTGATTATCGGACTCGTTCGCACCACGGTCGTTCGCAATCGCATAATATCTGCGTGGCGTTTGGAAAATGTCATCCCACAACGTCCAATTCTTCCAACGGATGAACGCGAATACAAGAAGAGGAACGAAAAGAATCGGAATGAATGTCGGAAGCGGAAGCAACCCCAACAGCAGGTAAAGCATGAGCGCCACCGCGCCACCGGCAATCTGAGGTCGCGGAATGTAAACGAACGGAATGCACGACAACAGCATGAGGAACAGGAACACGACCAACGTCACAGCAAGCAGTGGAAGCGCGATTCCGAAACCCCAAGCGGAATGGAACAATGGGAAAATCCCATCCATCACGTATCCTCTTGCAAGACCGCACACACTCCAAATCACGGACAACACTTCCAACAGCATGCTGACGAACAGCAAACCGAATTTCGGACGGCTCGCATGACTGGACATGTTGGATATGAGCGGACAGATGATTTGACCAATCTTCTGCGCAAGCTGTCGGTTACGGGAAGCCTGACGGCAACCGAAACTCACACGGGCGCACATCGTGTTGGTTGAAGCGAGTTCGCTTGAATCCTCGACCGCATTGTATTCGTCGCTAATCCAATTGCGAATACGAATCTGCTCGAAGTATCCCTGATTGCGAAGGGTGATGCTCACGTAACTGTCCGGCGGCATGACCTTCTCGATGCTTGTACGAACGCCGGAATAGTTCGTCCGCATTTTCTCCATGTTGCTTTTCGAGTTCAACCGGGCACGGAACGGGATGAGAGGATGTGCCGCACTGTTCACACCGTCCGGCAACACCGGCCCGTCGTCGTCTTCGACCAATTTCGCGTCGAATCCAGCCAACTGTCCGGCGTTGATGATTCCCTCGCCGTCGCCGTAAATGTATTCCTTGACCGGCTCCTCGCCCTTCTTGATGAGGAGAAGGGTGCAACCATCCAGTTCGGCTGGAATGCTTTCCATTTTCGAACGTTGCTCGTCCGCGTCAAGCTGTTGCAATGTTCTGGTTATCTGATACCAGTTCGGATTACCCATGTTTTACCTTCCTTTCCTTTTTTGTTTAATCATTCGTGCTCTGCTGATACAACTGCGCGTATGGGAAACCTTCCGGCTTCTGGAAAGTGGAAAGCTTCTCACGTAACGACAATTGGAGAAGCCATGTAGTCATACGGACGGTTTTCTCCTTCGACTCCAAAGCCCAACCCAATGTCACGTAACCGTCGTTCACGCTCGAATCATCGTTGATGGTTTCACGCATGACGCGGATTGTTTTGTTCGCAATCCGCCGGGAAGTGTTGAACATTATCGAATCCAATTGCCAGAGTCGTATCTTCCGTAATGCGGGAACACGTTGCATGTTCGCCATCAGAAACGGAATGACCAAATGTCTACGTCCCGTCTCACATAATGTCTGAACCTGTTGCAAAGCCCGCGCACGTTCCAATCTTGCTACATCCAACGCGTCCTGCGTCTGTTGGAATGATTCCTCAGTGGAGACCATCGCAATCCTTTCCAATGAAACCGTAGAAACCGCCACGGTACGCTTCCGGCATTGTCCAACCGGAAACATCCCAACCCCAATCCTTCTTTATGATGTCTCGCGTCACGTCCCAACCCCATTCGCTGACTTTGCGAACGTCACGAACCTGCGGAGTATATTGCGCCCACTCGTCGGAGAAAATGTTGCGTCGTGTTCCACTCATATCCGTATAGTCACCGAACCTGTCGGTCGGCATCCCATGCTCGAACCATTCGTCCCAGACCGCGATTCCCATTCGTTGCGACACGGTAGGATTGCCCACGACCATTTCCGTCATGCCTTGCGTGCGTTGTACCACCGCGTTGAACGATTCGTAACCTTCGTTTGCCTTCGGTATCTGCAACCATACGCAGATGAGTCCGCGACGCTTCATCGGAGAATAGGCGAGCATCTTAGCCCAGTTCTGCATCTTCTTATCCAATTCGCTGTTGGACGTTTGGATTTCGATACCCGCCAACACATTGTTCCGGCACAACGTCACCACGTCGGTCGCGCAAGCCTTGCCGACCTTCGACTCGGCAACAGCCTGTGGGTCAACGCTACGGAATTTTCCCCAACCATCACCGGATGAGAATTTCACACGTGAATCGCGTGCCAACATCAATCCCGCGTGCGCCGCATAAGTGTTATGCCGAACATGGAAACGATTCCCCGCGTAATAGGAAACCGCCATCGTCTCACGCATCCACTTTTCCATCCCGTACAATTTCATCGCACGGTTGATAAGACGTGGACTGTTCGACGGTGAAAGCCAAACATGATTCACGGTCTGACCGTACAATCGTTCCGCCTGACTGAAACCGACGTTGATGATTCCCAAACGGTTCATCGCACCATACAGGTTCGGTTCGTCACGTTCGAAAGCGGGAGCGCCTTTGATGGAAAGTCCCGCACGTAGTTGGTCAACCGTGCATGTCTTCCAAGTGAACAATGCGCCGAGGATACTCGAAACGAGTTCGCTGTTCGCTTTCACCATTGTCTCCGCGAACAGTTTGTTCGCAACGAACCACGGGTGGGTCTGCGCGAACAATCCGGGATGCTCCATCTCGAACATGTCGTTGCCTTTATACCAGTCGGCAATGCTTCCGGTCTTCCAAAGATTCTCGTCGTTCGGGTCGAAAAGAAAACGGTCATCGAATGTCACTTACGCCCACGACCTTTCTTTCCTTCACTGTTCTTAGCGTTCGGATTGAATCTTTCCGGATTGAAACCACGGTCGGGCAAAGCCCAGTTAAGAATGTTCTCCCTAGCAAAAGCAAGACCGGGGTCATCCCATCTGACATCACCGTTGGCGATATGGTTGCTTGCCTCGACCGTCTGATATTCGGTTCCGAGAAACGTTCCGTATCTCGTATAGTCGAGTCGTCTGTAACCTTGCAGTCCGACCGGAACGGTGTCCTTGATTCCGATGAGTTCCTTCGGAAGATGATGCTCAGCCAAGGCCGTCAGCAGATTCAACGCGTCTATCTGCGTCTGCCTTCCAGCCTTGACGATAACCAGACAAGGGTCTCCCGATTGAATGTATGGAAGCAGTAAACCGTTGGCGATATTCTCCCTATCATCCAAATCGTCCGCGCTGATTCGGTCAAGGTCGAGCACGACGAAATCCCACAGTCGGCGTGCCGCTTGGATGTACTGACGGTATATCTGCCAGTCCACTCCGACGCCTGCTGGAGGTGCGAAACAGATGTCGTATGGAACCCCAAGGTCACGTCCTCGATTGGCTCCGACCTGCACCTGCATGCCCGGTCGCCAGTCGGCTATCGTATGCAATGGCTTGTCCTGTCTCGGGTCGAAAAAACTACGTTGACTGGACTGTCTGATGTTGCCGTCGATGAGCAGAACACGCAATCCGGCTTGCGACGCACGGTCTGCCAACTGTCGGCTGGACGTGGTCTTCCCCACTCCTCCGGTGTTGGATGTGATGGGTAGGAGAACCGCAGTCTCCTTCACTTTGTTTTGGAGGATATCGACTACGAGACGCTTGTCCGCAAGCTGGATTCCCCAATAAGTCCGTGCGAAATCAGCCACGCTCATGCGTAACATCTGTTCGCTCATGCCCATGGCTCCGACCGGTATCTGACCGGTGTTGCACCAGTAGACCATGTATCCGGCGTTGGCTATCGGAAGCCAGTTTCCAGCCCTGTCAGTGAAGATGATTCCCTTGAACCCGGAGGGCACCGGATGTCTTACCAGATAGTCGGCCTGTGCTTGAATATTGTCTGCGGCAGGCACCTGCCAACGCATGTTTCCAGCTCTCGTAAGGGCCTTTTTGATGGTTGTGAGAAGCCCTCCGGAGCCGATTATCAGGGAAATCGTTCGTTTTTCCAATAAGACCGCCTCCTGATGGGTCATGTTCCGTTGTTTTCATCGGAACGTTTACGGTTTTGTCCGAGTTCTGGCATTTATAGTTTTTTGATATTTAGTTTTTTGTTGGTTTTGCTGTTGCTTTTTTCATTGCATTGGCTGTTCCTGTATTGATGTTACCTTGTTTTGATTGTCGTTGACCTTGTTAGTGAGACTATTGACCTTTTTGTTGTTTTTGTTGTTGTAGTGGCTGTTGGTTGTTGTTTGTGCTGGTGCTGGTGCTTGACCTGTTGCCTTGTGGTGCTGTTGCTTGGCTTTTCTTGTTTCTTGGGGTGTTTGGTGCTGTTGTTCTTCTGTTTTGTATGCCATATGGGTTGATGTGCTGTTCCTTTGTGGATGGTTGCGTTGCTTCTGTTGTTTTCATACGTTGTATTCCCGATTTAGGGGTAGGTGTTTCTTCTTTTATTGTCCTGTTCTTCTGTTGCTTCTATTTGATTAAGATTGCTGCTCTTATATTCTCCTTTTCTTCCTTTTGGTTTTTCTTTTCTTTCTGATTTTCTTGGTTATTCTTTTTTGATGTGATGGTGTTTGGTTTCTTTTTCTGATTTTTTGGTGGGTAGTGCTTCCTTTCTTTTAGTTTTTTTGATTTTTGGTTTTTCTCTTTTTTTTGAGTCTGCTATTCATGTTGACCTACCGGCGTGGACTGGATGGTTTTCATGTTTTTTCTGATAATGGTCGGGTGTTGTTCCTTTTTTCATATTTGTTGGGGACTCTTTTTGGTTCCGCTTTTCTGTTGGAACTACCGGCGCGGGCGGCGCGGGGAATTATTTTTCCCGTTTTCCCCGTTTAGGGATGCTGTCGGGCGTTACACTCGTGAATTGAAAATACAGAACACCTCGTTCCGACTGTTAACAGCCTGTACGACCGGAGTGTTCGCTGGATATGACGAAAGAAGGTATGATGCCAGACTTCACCAATTGGGGATTCAACAACAACCAGCAGTCGGAGCAGGACAATGGTTACGGTTCCGACAATTATGCTGAACCGGAGCAGTCTTCTGTCGAGGAGTCGCAGACGGAATCCGATTCTCTTAATCAGGAGAGTTCGGAGCCTGTCTCTGACGTGTCCGCACCGGCTGATGGTGAGGATGTGAACGTGGACGCTGAGTCCACTGAAACCGAAGACAAGCCGAGGGGGAAGGGTAAGGGCCGTTCCAATCGCAAACCGCGTGAGAAGACCATGCCGCACATCGAGGAACAGTTTGGCAAGAAGCTGATTCCTCTTGTCAAATCGTTGGATGACGAGCGTGTGGTTTCTCTCGCCAAGGCGTTGACTGATACGAAGAAGAGCACTCCGGAAGCAGTGCTGGACGCATTGACTGAGCCGAAGAACCAACGTCGAATCTCTGAGTTCGCGTCCGCGTTGGAAGGGTTGGCTACAGCCGAGCCGGGCATGATTGCCGCAGAGGTGACGTTGGTGTTCGCGCAGGGCAAGGATATGACCAACCTGCTGTTCTCCGTGCTGAACGCGGTCGCGCCGGAGAAGAATTTCGGACGTCCGGTTGACGACCAGTCTCCTGCCGGAATGCGTAAGAACCTGAGCAAGATTGTCGATAATTGGGGTGACGGTGTTGACCTTTCCGTTATCGATGAGCTGAAAATCTGAGTTTCCAACCCGACATCATTGAGGGGAGTCGGCCTTACGGTCGGCTCCCCTCTTTTCATGCTTGGACTATTGTCTGCGACGTAATCTCAAAGCGTCTTCGGATGAGTACACTCCGAACGGGCTGATGGTCACACTGTATTTCGTTATACGATACGTCCACTCGTTCTGACTGTCGTTTAACTCCTTGAATCTATTTAGAAGATTCTGCTTGGAGAGGCTTTGCCTGCTTGCTGGAAGCAGTGATGGAAGGTCTGCCCGTTCGATGATGAGCCTATGGTCGTTCGGACAATACAATGCCGCCAATGCGAGCAGGTCTATCGCTATGGCGCTACCCGCGTTGGGGTACAGACACTTCAACGGCATCTGCCGGACGTTCCTTGTCATCATTTTTACGAACGGTTCCGTGAACGTGATTTTCCGATGCTCGATAGTGAGACTGTCGGCGGTGATTTCGGTGTGTTCGACCGGCGTGACTTTGACTCCGTCCGCTCCGGTGAACTGGATTGACGAGAGCATGAGAAGCTGGTTCCGGACGGTAGTGCGTCCGTCTCCTCCACTGTTCAAACCGCATTTGTTGGCGAGGAAGAAGAAGTCGTCGCCGATGGTGAGCGTGCGGGTTTCCGCATCCCATTCGCGGCTTGGCGTGTTAATGAGAGTGGTGATGATTATGCTTAACAGTCTCGGTACTCTACCGGAGAAACTGTTCTTGGTTTTCGCACGATAGGGTGCGAACAGTGGATAGGATTCCGCGGTGAGATAGCCGATATCGTAGCCGAGTATCGTATGATAGTCGGCTTTCAGGGTCTCCAGCCCATAGGTTCCTTCGTTCATTGTGTCTCCTTATAAAAATGACGGGCGTGTGGTTCCGTCGATAACACAATGATACCCCCAGTATTGTGAGGTCGGATACCAAAAGGTGCCGGTTGACAGCACCGTCCACCGGCACCCTAATGGGTTACAAGTCTTTCCTATCCGGCTTTGAACCGTTCCCATCCGTATCGGGTTTTTTATCCCTACCCACAGGTCTACGAAGTCCAGAACCGGATTGTCCGGCCACACGACGTTCCAATCGAAGCTGATACCGAATCTTCTCCAAGGTCTTCGACGTGTCAGTGATGTTCCCTTTACGGGCTTCACGAATCCACAGTTGACAACCCCGGTCGAGCATGACGACGTCGGATAGTTTCGGTTGCCTTCCGGAACGTTTCAGTGACTTCGCCGGTGTCTGGTTTTGGTGTTGCTCATCGTCGTACATTCCGCCCACCTTTCCTTTTCACTGGGGTGGGCGAGCTGGTGTTGCGCCCACTTTCTCGCTTGTTTCATAGCGGCTTTCTTGCCGCCGTTGAGAGTGTGGGCAGTACCGTTCGCAATGGGAGTGAAGAATCCTTCATCTTCCACTTCAGCACTCCACAGATATGACATGAAACCGTTTCTGCGGACATTGATATCGAACTTGTATCCGTCACGGTTCACTGGTTGGAAACCTCCATCTTCAGAGAGTTGAAAGCATTGACGAACAGGTCGGCCGGAATGGTTTCCGAACCGGAAATCAAAGTCTTACGGGCAAGATTGTCCACTGTTTGGACGATAAGGGCTGGACTTATGTTCTCTACATTGATGTCGCATGGTCGAACGTCGGCTTGGATATTCAACTCCTTAAGCCGGTGCATGATAATAAGCCTTGTCGTAGTCTTGTCGGGAAGTGTCATGCGAACTCGAACGTCGAACCGACGCCATGCGGCACGGTCGATGAGACCGTCCATGTTGGTCGCGCAGATGAGAATGCAATCCTCCGGAAGCAGGTCTATTTTCTGTAACATGAGATTGGTTGCCCGACGCATTTCGGCAACGTCATGGGAGTTGTCGCGTCGTGCCAGAAGCATGTCGCATTCGTCTATGAACAGGAGCTTGCGTTCCATGTGGAGCCGGTCGAACACCAAGGCGATATTGGTTAACGTCTTACCGAGCTGACTGCTGATAACACGGTCTGCACGAAGGATGACCCCGTCCAGTCCAAGCCTCTCCGACAGGATGGAAGCGAAGGTGGTCTTGCCTGTGCCGGGCGCTCCCGTGAGCATGATTCGATTACGGGGAGCGAGATTATGCGCGGTCAGGACATCCAGTTTCCCATATTCGGCAACCAGTCCGTCCAACAATCCCCGCATGGTCTTATCCCACACAGGCTTATGAGTACCGTCCGGTGGGAGCAACGGTTCGGTCAACCCGTCAACCGGTGCCAGATTCGTGTTGACGGACAGTCCCTTCTCTCGTTCCGACTCTGCCAGCCGACGCAGATTCGTAGTGTAGGCGGTCGGCTTGGCTTTCTCCACCGAGTCGGCCAGCAAGTCGATTTGCTGGGACAGTTTCAAATGGTCTCCGTTGCATGCGGCTCTGACCAGTCGAAGCATTTCCGTGCTGTTTAACAACTGACCTTCCTGCTTTCTGAAAATGATTTTTGTCAATAAACGTTATGGTCAATGTTTGAGAAGTAGAAGGAATTAGTAATATGGCAGTCTTCCAATCTATTTGAGAGAGGAACCGTAGACGATGATGGAACCCACCGAAACCGACAACACCAGCAGTGACACGACGGTCATCAGCCGATAGTTGAACAGGTCTGAACGGGATTTCTCGTCAGGCATCCGACTCATTCTCCCTATCGACAGTCGAGCGTAATGCACCAGCGCGGCCAAGCTCAACGCCGACAATATTATGAGAGAAACCATGCAACATATCTGCTCTTTGGAATACATCAGACGCCTTTACGAAGCCACAAATCTGGATGGTCGAGATACGGGTACAGTTCGGGAATCTTTCGCACAGCTTCCCGAATCCAACCGTTCTCGCAGATACGTTCTAAATAATCTAATGGCTTGCGTTGCAGGGACTTCGACTTGGTGTTCCGTGCCTTGTGGATTGCTTCCACAGCCTTCTTGTTCGCCTGTTGGAATGTGATTTTCCCTTTGGCCTTATCGTCCGAAATGGTTTGCAACCTTGCTATCAGACGGTTGATGGTAGCCATATCCTTGGCGTATGGGCGTGCCGGAATGGCTGTTCTGCTTATGTCTTCCTTGCCGAATCCGTTGCCGCTCAAACCGTTGCCTTCCTTTCCTTTTTACGGCTATGGTCTCGATGTTTGCCCCACCGTTCCGGGCAGTCCAAGTCCGGGTAAACCAAGCCCATCTCGTTTGCCGCTTCACGAATCCAACCGTTGGTGCAAAGCTTGCAGAGTCGTACCATGGGGCCGCTCGTGGCGCGTGGCATTCCTCCGTTGGCGGTCGCCACCGCGTCCACGGCGAGATGGTTCGCCTCCTCATATGAGATTGTTCCGTCGCTTTTACCGTCGGCTATCTCCCACAATCTTTTACGCAGGTTGAAGAGCTTCTTGGCCTTCTCGAACGTTGGATGGTATGTCTGTATGGTTTCCGGCATTGTCCTGTCCGAATACTCCTTTCAGTGTTGTCCACTGTGCTCGGATTGCGTTTTTCAGGTCAGAGTCCGGCCTGTTGGAAACGGCCAATCCAATATTTGTAGTCGGCGTCCGCATACGCTTTGTTGCATGTGGTGAGAATTTCCTGATATCGGACTTGAAGGTCGGGTTGGTATCGTTCAGTGGACTTCGGGAGCACTGTGGTCATGGCCCCATGGTTGAACAGCAACACCTCACGGTCAGCGGCCTCGTGTTCGAGTTTGCGGTCGATTCCCTCAAACCATTGGTGTACCTCGTCGTCGTTTGGCAGTCGGCCTTCGCCAATCATTCTGCTCATGGTGTCCTTGAGGCCGAGTAACGCGTCCTGCATGCGTTCGTTTTTGAACAGGAGTCGTTCCACTTCGGTTCTCGGCTCTCGTTCGGTGTTGTTTTTATCGTCCATTGGTTTCCTTCGTTCTTGCGAACATGCCTATGCCCCAGTCCGTTCGGGCTGGGGCATTCCTTTTTGTTTTTTAGGCGTCGAGTTTCTTGATGAAGTGAGCGAACAGTGCGGTGGAGCTGAGTAGAAATGTGATGCTGGTGATTGCCATTACCACGTGGCCGTAATCCTGTCTCCACATGAGGAGTGCGCTGACGATTGTGATGAGTGTCAATGTCAGGTTGATGTTGTTTTCCGTCTGTTTGCTCATGGTTTCTTCTTTTTTTTCTGGCGTGGTTGGGAGTGTGTGGCTCCCTTTTTTTGTGGACGATTCCAGTATAACAAAGGGTATGGTCGAACGCAAATCATCCGACCGCGAATCCCCGAACGGTTGCACACCCCCACCTAATGTGTTAAGCTGACCTCGCCCACACAAAACATTCCACAAGAACGGGAAAGACCACAGAAACAATGAGCGCAACCAAATACGACAACGGCAACACATCCACACTCCAAGTCATCGACAACGAGGGAACAAACAAGCTCACCATCCTCCAATCCCCCAGCTTCGGCAAGGAACTCATGTTCACCATCACCGACAGCGACACCGCGACCAGCGTCGTCGTCAACGACATAGAAACCCTCCGCAAAATCAGAGACTTCCTCAACGAAAGCATCCACTGGATGGAAGCGTGAACCATGGTCGAAGACACCGTTTGCACCATCGGCGTATATGGTGGCCGACAACCGTCCATACTCGTCAATAACCATCTCGTCTACGGTCGGATGCCCGACTCCGAAACCCAGCCGGACATCATCGCGGACGTTCCGAAGAACAGGCTCGTTGCCAACCTCAACCCAGCCTCCGACGGCATGACGGACAGTCCCAGACTTCCGTTGGAACTGTTCGCCGCATGGCTCGCCAACGGTGGCGTGGGCCTCAGCTCGCTCGCCATCGTCCAACGGCTCACCGGAATCACAATGACCGTGAACGGCACGCGCGAACATGGTTGCGAGGACACTCCGAAAGACCCCGGAGACCTACGTCGGATACTCGGAATGTTCGACATGGTGCCAGTCGCACGTGCCTATCTGAGTCTCATGCGCGACGTGTCGGACGATTGGAAAAACCATCATCGACCATTGGAGCGAACTCGAAAAACAGTATCGGAAAGAGGAACACAATCCATCCGGTTGCGCTCCCAAAACCTACCGGATGCTGAAACGATTGAAGGAAGGAAACTATGCCTAATAAAGACATTAAAACCGAACCACGGTTCATGACCATGATTCAGAAAGACCTCCTCCCGACATGCAAGGCGTTGAATCTCGACGTTGACCCGTTCGCCAACGCGCGGACAGTGTTCATCGACCGTGACAGCGTAGGACGGATTCTCTCCTACATGAGCGACCATGAAATCAACCCCGAATGGTACGGCCTCCTGCCTGATAATCTGTTCGTCGGAACCGGACTGCCGGTACTCACCGGCGTCGAAGGCGAATACTTCGCACGTATGACCGGACGGAACCTCACCAAGAAAGTCGCGGCGAAAACATTCATCGCGGACATGGAAGCCTACTGGCTGAGCAAGGACAATCTGAAACGGACTGACGGTACGAAAAGCAGCGGAACCACGCTCGGTTTCGGACGTTGCCCCGGAATGCGTGAGGCCAGCCGATACAACGAACGCATCTTCAAAAGCAACGAATACGAGTACACGAATCCCGTGGACGAGTACGGCATCGACACTGTTTCACGTTACCGTCAGGTTGGTGAAATCTACAATGAGGTCGGCCAATGCTTCAAGGGAATGGCACAGGCGCGTACTCCCCTCGCACCATTCGTCTTCCTCACCCATAAGGAATACGAGGGCGGACTGGACACGGTTGTGAACCACTGCCCATACATCACCCATTCGGACGCCACCCGCATCATCGACGGAATGAAACAGTTCCCTCCGAAACGTAGCGTGGACAGGTTCATGCTCGCTTTCACCATGACAGCGTTCGCGTTCGCCATGAATCAGGTCGAGGAATCCGAACAGTACGAGACGGTCGAAGTGAAACCACCGAAAACCGAAATCAGACGTCATTCCGGCGCTCCGAAGACCACGTTGCTTATCCATTTGAAACCGGAAGAGCCAGCACCCAAGGCCACGCCATCCTACGCCAGTGAAACCGACGAATACGATTGGGACAGCATCACCGGACGGGTCGAAACCATCACACCGGACGTTGCCAAGGAAATGCTCGGCGTGAACACCAACAACCGCAACGTGAGCCGCACACAGGTCGAACTGTTCGCCCGAACCATGGCGCAGAAGGCTTGGAAAATGAACGGCGAAGCCATCAAATTCAGCAACACGGGACGCTTGTTGGACGGACAGCACAGGCTCCTCGCATGCGTCGAATCCGGTGTTCCGTTCCGCACTCTGGTCATTCGCGGACTGCCCGAAGACACGCAGGAGACCATGGATGCGGGCAAGGGCCGCACCATGGCTAACGTGCTCGAACTGAAAGGCCGTAACAACGCCAAACAGCTTTCCACCGTGGCCCGTTCCATCTATCTGAGCGAACAGTTGGGTGTGGAAGCCGCATGCGTCAACAACATGTCACCGACCCGAAATGAACTGCTGACGTTCATCGAAAGCACTCCGCAATTGGAGGATACGCTACGACAGGCCAGCACGTTCTACACGAAAAGCAATCATCTCATGTCCACCAGCATGGCCGCGCTCCTCTACTGGACGTTCAACGAAATCGACGGTGAGGCGTGCGAACGGTTCTTCGACATGCTCGCCTCCGGCGCTAACCTTGACGAGGGAAGCCCCATTCTCGTACTCCGCAACACGCTGTTCGATATCAACAAGCGTGGAGCGCACAGCGACCGTCCAACCCGCCGACGCATCGTCGGAATCACCATCAAAGCGTGGAACAAATGGCGTGAGGGAGCGACTGTGAAACTCCTCAAATTCTCTCCGAACGAACAGTTCCCGGACGCAATCTGAACCAGAAAGGAACAAGCCAAACATGGCTAAAACAGAAAGCCACTCCCCGTCGAAACTTCTGACCACAGAAGAGGCGATGGCATTGACGAAAAAGCCGGAAGTCATCAACGTTTTGAAAAACAAGCACGGATGGTGGGTAATCTTCACCACCCAATTCCAAGACGAAGTGACCCTCCGATATCTGCAAGGGGAACGTCCCTCGGAGATATTCCGCAGTCACAATCTCGGACCGGAAGTCCTCGGATACAAGCGCATAGAACGTTGCGTATACCGGTGGGTCAACCATCCCAGCAAATCCCGCGTCAAACGTTGGCAAACGGAACACCGCCTATATGAGACGTTGAACAAGAATCAGACCAACACCGGCAAGAAGGAGAACAACGACAAGTGAGCGTCCCCACACCAATCCACAAGGACATGGCCGAACAAGTATTGTTGGGGGCCATGCTTCAAGACGCGGAAACGTTGGACAAGGTCATCAGCCAACTTTCCGAAGAGGACTTCTACCAGCCGACCAACCAAACCATCTTCCATAATATAAAGGAATTGGCCGCAGACAATAACCGTGTGGACGCGCAAATGCTGTCCTCGCACATGATGGACAACGGACAGTTGGAACAGGTCGGCGGCATCGACTACATCGCCCAGCTTGTCGGCTCCGCACCCACGTCGAACAACAGTGACTATTTCATCAAGCAGATTCGTGACGCGGCCATCCTCCGCCACATCAACGTGGTCGGACAGCAGTTGCAACAGATGAGCAACGTGTCCGACGCGTCAGCCGAAGATGTGCTCAGCAAGTCGTTGGAGGCCGCGTTCTCGTTGGAGGATTCAAGCCGTTCCGAAGACGACGAGTTGAAGACCGCATACCGTCTGTCCGACGAAATGCTCCAACAGTTGGATGAAATGTCACAGAATCCGAACGAGTTCGGAACACCCACCGGCTTCCGTGACATCGACGCGTTGACGCACGGATTGCAAGCCGGACAAATGGTCATAGTCGCGGGCCGTCCGGGCATGGGCAAGAGTACTCTCGGCATGGATTTCGCGCGTAACGCCGCACTGCACAAGGGTCTGCCGACTGTGATTTTCAGTCTGGAAATGGGCGGTCACGAACTCATGCAACGTATGTTCGCAGCCGAAACAGGCATCCGTCTCGCATCGTTCCAACATCCCGAGAATCTGAACTCGAATGATTGGAACAAACTCAACGCGCTCTGCCATCAGGTCGAGAAGACACCATTGTGGGTTGATGATTCCGCCATCATCAACATGAGCACCATCCGTGCGAAATGCCGTGCTCTCAGCCGCAAGGTCAACGGGTTGAAGCTTATCGTCATCGACTACCTGCAACTCATGTCCTCCGGTAAAACCGTCGAGAACCGTCAGCAGGAAGTGTCGAACTTCTCCCGCCAATGCAAAATGCTCGCCAAGGAACTGCAATGCCCCGTGGTCGTGCTCTCCCAGTTGAACCGTAATGCGGAACAGCGTGCCGACAAGAAGCCGGAACTGTCCGACCTGAGAGAGTCCGGTTCCATCGAACAGGACGCCGACATGGTGTTCCTCGTGCATCGTCCCGAATACTACGACCGTGAGGAACGTCCGGGCGAAGCCGACGTGATTCTCGCCAAACATCGCAACGGGCCTACCGAAACGTTCAATCTCGCGTTCATGGGCGAATGCTCCAAATTCGCGGACATGGCCGCAGGTTTCGAAAACGAGTTCTGAAACAAGTTCTGTCATAGTGGGTATGCCCACAAAAAAAGAAAGGAAAAGTCAATGCCAACAACATTGCTAATCGTCGCGGCAGTGGCGATACTCATCATCCTGCTCGCGACCGCAAGCTACAAGGTCTGCCCCGCCGACCGGGTAATGGTCATCACCGGGCCGGGCGGACGACGCTTCGTCTCCGGCGGAAGCGCATTCATCATACCCTTCATCATGCGCGTGGACTGGCTCTCCCTCGGAGCGGTGCAGTCGCTCCTGAGAACCGACACGCCGATTCCGACGAAGGACGCAATCCTCATCGACGTGAACGCCGTCGCCAACTTCCAAATCGCATCCGAGACCATGACCGTGGACGAGAACGGCAAACAAGTCAAAGCGTTGGAGAACGCCGCCAAAAACTATCTCAACCAGTCAAAGGAGCGCATGGAGAAAGATGTGACACAAGTGCTCCTAGGCAAGCTGCGCGAGGTCATCGGCAGAACCGAGTTGAAGACACTCATGGAGAACAGGGAAACGTTCGCCACGACCGTGGCCGAATCCGCCCGCGTGGACATGGAACGGCTTGGCCTTCAATTGACCACGTTCAACATTCAAGACTTCACCGACCGTCAGAACGTCATCGCCAACATGGGCGCTGAAATGGCCGCCGAAATCAGCCGGAATGCGAAGCTCGCGTCCATCAACGCGGAACAGGATGTGGCCGTCCGTCAGAACCAGCTCGACCTGAAACGAGCCGAACTCCAATCCATCTCCGACAAGGCGCAGGCCGAGGCCGACGCGGTGAAGGGCATCACCGCCGCCGAACAGTCCAAGACTCTCAAGGTCAAGGAGCAGGAGGCTGAAATCGCCGCCGCCGAGAAGAGGGCAGTGCTCGAACAGAAGAACGCCGAAATCGAAGAGCAGAAACTGAACGCGACCATCCGCAAGAAGGCCGACGCCGACCGTTACGCCGCCGAACAGCAGGCCGACGCGCAAATGTACACAACCCAAAAACACGCCGACGCGGAACTGTACCTACGTCAGCAGGAGGCTCAGGCCATCCAATCCACAGCCGACGCGGACGCACACGCGACCGAAGTCAAAGGCAAGGCCGAGGGTTCCGCCGCACAGTCGAAGGGTGTAGGCGAAGCCGAGGCAATCCGCGCCCAAGGCCGAGCCTACAATGCGATGAACAACACGTACATCCTCGCCCAACAGTACATTCAGATTCTCCCCGACATGGTTCGAGCCGCCGCCGAACCGCTCACCAAGGTTGACCACATCACCATGTACGGCGACGGAAACAGCACGAAGCTCGTGGGCGACACGGTGAACAGTGTGAGCCAGTTGAGTGAGGGATTGTCACAATCCTTGGGCATCGATTTGAAAGCCTTGCTGAACAGTATGGTGGCCGGTCATGCCGCCGGTTCCGCACTAGGTGAGAAAGTTTCCGAACAGTCCGGAAACTAACCTGTTCAGGGATATGTTGGAGGGTATGGGAAGCCATGCCCTCCTTATTTTTAAGGGCTGAAAGCATTCTTTCAAGGTTTTTAATGAGGGTGCGTGCGGTATGTTAGGAATGTAATCCGATACCGACCCCGTTCGATGAATGAACGCGCGCCGGGTCTAGTAAGGAAAGGAAAACAAAGGTGAAAACCAAAAACCTGTTGAAGGCAACGGTCGCCACGCTTGTGGCCGGTGCCATGGGTTTGGCTGGAGTCGGCTCCGCCATGGCGGCTGATACTCGTGTTGACGCATCCAAGCTTGGTGCGGCTGCTCGTCAGACGTTGACCGTCGCTGCTAATGGTGATATTAGCAATCGCACGTTGAAGGCTGTGCCGCTCGCCTACTATTCGTATGCGCAGACTGATGGCACTAATATTACCGGCTTTGACCTGATTGACGCGAGCAAGGCTTCTGCTATTGCTGACGCATTGACTAAAGCCAGTATTGACACTAAGTCCAAGAAAGACCAGACTGCCGGATACGACTATAATGCGTCCAATCCGATGGTGTGGGTCGTGCAGAATCTCCTTGATTCCGAGAACAGTCCGTGGGCTGGCAAGCTTCGTGACTTCATCGACCAGTTGAAGAACGAGGCCGCTGTCACCGGCGACAAGGGCACCGCGTTCGCCAAGGGCGCCGACGCCAAGCATATGACCGCATCCGTCCGTCCGGGCGTGTACGCGGTCGTGGACGCCACCACGGCCGGTCAGGCGTCCATCGTCATGTTCAACGGCACCGGCATCGACGGCAAGACCACGTTGAAGAACGGCGACAAGACCTACACGCTGGGCACCGTGGACTATAAGGTGCATGACGCCGCAGTCAGGAAGGCTATCACCTCTGTTGAGAATGGTGATGTGGATGAGAAAATCGGTGAGGACCATGAGGATGAGGGGGCTCGCCAAGCAGGGAAGAAATATTATGCGGTAGCCAAGACCTCCATCGGCAAGAAGGTCTCTTTCACGATGAGCGGCGCGGTGCCTGTTTGGACTGGCTACGACCATTATTATTATGCGCTCAACGATACGTATTCGGATGGTCTGACTTTCAACCCGGATAGTGTGAATGTCACTGTCGGTGGTAAGGCTTTGACTGCTGGCAAGGATTACAAGGTGACGACCGAGGCGGGCAAGTTCCATATCCTGTTCGCCCCGACCGCTGATGGTTCTTCCGACATCATCGCCGCCAAGACCACGTTCCCGGTCGATGCGGAAGTGCTTGTCACTTATGACATGACCGTGAACAAGAACGCCCACGTGGACGGTGTTGACACCAACACGAGCGAGGTCGAATACTCCCATAATCCGAACACCGTCACCGACCATGAGAAGACTCCGGGCGACACCAACTACGTGTACGTCGGCAAGTTCACTCTGACCAAGACCGATACGAACAATGCTCCGCTCGCGGGTGCCGTGTTCAACATCAAGGATGCCAAGAGCAATATCGTCAAGTTCGTCAAGGTGGGTGATAACGAGTATCGTGTTGCCGACTCGACTGAGGCCGCTACCGCAAGCGCCGACATCACCACCACCGATAAGAACAATGGCGTCATCACCTTGAAGGGCTTGCACGGTGCCTACACGGTGACTGAAACCAAGAGTCCGTTCGGCGGCAGCATTCTGCCGGAGTTCACTCTGACCGTTGGCGTGGCCCAGTCCAAAGACCATAACACCAGCACTTCGTCCCTCACCAAGTTCAAGGATGATGCCAACCATCTGGCCTCCAAGACCAGTGACGATGGAGTGACCGTCATCAACGCCCGCAACATCGCTGACATGCCGAAGACCGGTGCGGTCTGGCTGTCCATCTTCGGCGTGATGACCGTCCTGTTGGCTGGCGCTTCCGCCCTGCTGCTTCGTCGCAAGGCGTGAGATTGGAGATTGGAATACTGCCGTATGAGAAAACTTTTCTGACCGTTTGACGGTTGGAAAAGCATGAAATGTTCCGCTTGGCGTGTCGGGAACCCAAATATCGACACGCCACTTTTTAGATTCTTTATAACCGCATGGGAGGGGTTTTGGGAAAACATACGGCGAAACCGAAAGGCTTGGGAAATCGAGCCATAGCGGGACTTCTCTGCCTAATCCTATCCGCCCTGTCCGGAACCATCCCATTCATCCTCATGATTTCGAACAGCAGCCAATCCAACCGGTTGACCGACTCCCACGCGCAAGCCGTGGAAAACACTGACGTGAAACGAATCGCCCAAGAGTATGCGGACGCGCAAGCCTACAATCAACGCCTATACGAGGAAGGCCAGCCCATTCTTGGTGAGGCGGAAGACCCTTGGACGGGCGTCAACAAGTCCGAATCGGACAACACGTATCGGAAGCAACTATCCACCCCCAAGGATGGGGTCATGGCTACCATCAAATATCCACGCTTGGGCATCAACCTGCCTATCCGGCATGGCACGTCGCAAAACGTGTTGGCCGCTGGAGCCGGACACTTATACGGTTCCAGTCTCCCCGTCGGTGGCAAGAACACGCATACTGTCATATCCGCGCACACGGGTTTGGCAGACCAGCTCATGTTCGACAAGCTGCGAGGATTCGGCAGTGAAGCCAAAAAGGGAGACGTCTTCTATCTGATAACCGCCGGACACACGCTCGCCTACAAGGTCACGGATATTAGCGTGGTAGACCCGTCCGACTTTTCTAAACTGAAAATCGTCACCGGAAAAGACCTCTCCACACTATTGACCTGCACGCCATACGGCATCAACAACAAGCGACTCTTGGTGACCGGCACGCGCACCAGCATGCCGCACCCCGCACCCAAACCCGAAAACGCGCCGAAAGACCACACGAACCAATGGCTCATGCTGTACGTCGGCGGATTCTGGCTTGCGGTAATCATCATCACCATTCTCATCATCCGTAGAAAAAACCACGCAAAGAAGGAACACTAATGAGTATTCTCAAAAAGCATGTGGCACATCCGGTAGCATTATTGGCCGCAATCGCCACACTGGCATCCGGCCTGACATGCATGACCAATCCGGTAGCCTCTCCAAAAGCGCATGCGGACGAGTTGAAACCCGCGTATGCTACTGCGAAAATCGTCAAGAAAGCCGACGGTACGGGGCATGGCACGAGTTCGCAAACGTTCGTGAACTCGAAGAACGGGTTCGCCACGGGCGATGATTCCCCTACCGATGGCGTGGTCGCATCCGGTGATACGGTCGAATATTCTCTCACATTGAACTTCAACGCGGCGGGCAAGCGTACCATCAACGTGAAGTTCGACTTGGATGACGCGCCGTATTTGCAGACTGCTGACGGTGGTGGCTTCTGCCAGCCGGGACAACTCGTCACCGCGAAGAAAAACAGTGACGGCTCCTGCTCCTACACGGTTCCAGCCGGTGGCGTGGAAACCATGACCCAAACCTTCTATCTGAAAGCAAAAGACACGGGAGGCTTGGTCAAGCCGGGTCAGATTCCGAAAATCGTCGTCGCCCGCGAAGGTGGAACGTCAACCACGTATCGTACGGATGAGCTGACTGTAGTATCCGCTCCGGCGGCTGACTTGGTCATTGACAATGGCGGCAATCCGGTGAAAGGCCAATACTCGTATGAGCATCGTACTTATTGGAGTCAGAACACCGACGCGACCGGCGATTTCACTATTCGTACCGACGCGTTGACCTATCCGGGTTATTCGTCCACGAAAGGCGCGTCCACCAGCATCGATTGGACTACCAAAGTGGATATTTCCGACTTCTCGCAGGGCACCGTGTGGACTGTAGGCGGTCAGCGGATTACCCGTAACAGTGATAAAGAACAGTATCTGACCGTATCCAGTGGCAAAAACGGTACGGCGGCGACAATCAGCTACAGGATTCCCGCCGGAACCGACGCGTTCAAAAACATGAAAGAAGGAGACGTCAAATATTACGATGTCCACCTTGTTCCCGACGAAACCGTGTTCAGCGTCAAAGACGATAACGGCGACGCACTGTTGAACATGGGCAAAGGTGGAGAACCCGGCTGGAACATTGGACGGGACAAGAGCACCTACAACAAGGATACGGGTGCCCGCGTCGGCTACCCGTATGCGAACAATGACTGGTCACGAGCCATCATCCAACGGCTCAAGCCGACTCCAGCTGGCAAGATTCCACTGTTCGGCAAAGGACTGCAACGGCCTAACACTGCATCCAAGACCATGTTCGACAAGGAGAATCTGACGTTCGACGCCGCCGAAGGCAAAGCCGACATCTACCATTACTATTCCGACGGTTCCGGCGACACCGTGTCCCGTAGAACGCAAGTCAAAACCATTTTGGAAATGTATGCGGCGAACGTTACGGCGGACAAGCTTAAAAACACTACGCCGACCATGCAGGACGAGTGGGATAATACGCGCATGCGGTGGGATGGAAGCTTGGAAGTCACCCAGAACGGCGCTCCGGTTTCCGACTACAAAGTTCAATGGGCTGATAGCAAAGACAATTGGCATGACGGGGAACCATCCGACACGGACGCTCCGAACGTCAAGAAGATTCGGGTGACGTTCAACCCCGACACGTTGACTTTGGGAAAGGGTGCGCCGAACGTTCAGGTCACGTTCAACACGCTCGCCATAGCCGACGTGTCCAAAGGCAATGTGGAAGCTTTGGATACGCTGACCGCATGGCTTACCGAAGACGATAAGGCGAGCGTCACCAATTGGGTGTGGATTGCCAAGCCGGTAGACCCGACCACCAGTATCGACATCAGTCTGAAAGCCTACGATGGTGAAGGCAATCAAGTGTATGCGAACAACAGTTCCAATCACCCGTCCGGAAGCGCAGTCGATTTGACTCCCGGCATGCGAGTGGATTATACGGTCACGGAACAATTGCGCACCATTCTCCTGTCCAATACAAGCATGACGCCGACCATCACGGTGCCGAAACCGAAAGGCTTGTACAATCCGACCTGTGATGATTCGTTCTGGCAGATGAAAGTGGACGGGAATAATCTCGTGTTCACGCCACGTTCCGGCAAAGTCACGCCTGAAGTAGACCGTATGGGGTCGGCCACTTTGCCTGACCTGCATTTCAGTGGCATCGTATCCAATCTCGCCACCGGGACTGTGACCGCCAGTGCGAATATGAGCGTGGACGTTGACGAGAACGGCGCATTGCAAGCCCAAACCATCAAAAGCAATACGCCCAGCGTCCCATTCCCTGTCTCCAATGCGGAAACCAACAGTGGCATCATGCGTGTGAAGACCACGAAGGCTGAAATCAGTGACCCGCTTACTTGGGAGTTCAACGTGTACGGCAAGGGCGGCGGACATACCGGCACCATGGATAGCATGCTACTGCTTCCTGCGAATGGTGATGAGAAATACGTGCAGGACAAGCTGGTCGAATATGAGCGTGGATACAGCAACTATCATGGCTCCTACGAACTGACCCAGCCCGTCACGGTCAATATGGACAATTCGACCAGTACGACCGTCTACTATTCAACCACCACCGGAAAGAAGTCGGATAATCCGGCTGACTACGAGTGGAAGACATGGGATGAATTGTCCGCCATCGAGAAGAAGAACATCACCGCCATCCGACTGACCAGCACTGTCGTCGCGTCCGACGATAAACTGTCCTATTCGGCGGTGAACGGCACCATCACGCTCACCCCATCCGACAATGTGAAAGACGACAAGTACACGCTGTGGCTTGGCCGCAACTATTATTCCGACGCTTCCGACAAACCGGCGGGCAACCAGCCGTGGCCTGACGTGGCGAAGGTAGTGGCCGGTAGCATCAGTGGTACCGTCTGGTGGGATAAGGATGAGAACACGCTCATCGGTGACAGTGAGGAGCATATCGAAGGAGTGGAAGTCACCCTCGGCAAGCAGGATGCGAATGGTAATTGGCAGACCGTCAAAACGGTGAAAACCGATAAGGACGGCTACTATGAGTTCGTACTGCTCCACTCCGGCACTTACAAGACTTCGGTGAAACGCAACACCGGCACCACCACCAGTGACGGCGTGCAGACACAAGTCAAAACCTACTACGGCAAGGTCGAAAACGTGACGAACACGCGAAGCTGGTCGAACAAAATCAAAGCGAACGCGAAAGACACGTCCGACAATATCAGCTTGGGCATCGGCATCGACCAGAAAAACGTGGACTACGGGTATGCGAAACCAGACCCGAAAGCCACCGTGGACAAAACCGTCACCGGCACCAAATGTACTGATACGAAATGCGTCATCAACTGGGATGTCAAAGTACAAAACAAAGGCACTAGTCGTTTTGATACTTCCAGTGTCGTTTCTGACCGTATGAGCGCCGACGTGCATGATGTTTCCGCTACCGCCGGTACGGTTTCTATCGAGTCTGGTGGTGCGAAGCAGGTTGCGACGAGTGGCGACCATAAGTTTGTGTTGACGAGCGAGGGCTTGTTGTATGCGTGGGGTAATAACCAGTATGGTCAATTAGGTTTCAAGCCTGACTCCACGAACACGAGTACTCCGGTGAACGTGAACAAGCCGACCATGGTCAACGGTAGTTGGCTGAAAGTCGCCGCCGGTGGCAAGCATTCCGCCGCCATCAGCACGGACGGACACTTGTACACGACTGGTTGGAATGGTAAAGGCCAATTAGGTACGGGTGATACGGACAATCGTTTCGAATGGACGGAAGTCGCTTCGGATAAGACGTTCACGGACGTGGCATGCGGCAACCAGTTCACCGTCGCCATCGCCAGCGACGGAACTTTGTGGGGTGTTGGAAACGCTGTAGGCAGTCAGAACTATGCGGCTTGGACGCAAATCGGTTCTGGTGTCAAGTTCACTCAACTCAGTGCGAGCATGGAAGGTTTCATCGCCTTGAACACGTCCGGCGGATACCTGTACTCCGGTACAGGCGTTTCCTTGGGACAGCTTTCCAGTGGCGGTTACACGCAAGTCGCCGCCGCGTTTGGTCAAATGTACGCGTTAAAAGACGATGGGACGGTGTTCTGGTTCTCGACCTATAGTGCTACCTTGTCCGGTTTGAAGGACATTGTGAAAATCAGCGGCGGATACAATACCCTGTACGCCATCGACAAGAACCAACACTTGTGGGCCTCAGGCTGGAATGGTGACGGACAATTGGCGAACGGCAAGACCGGCAACGGCATGTATTGGACGAACGGCTCCACCGGTAACAACACGGACGTCATCGGCACGCCAGTCGATACGGGCATCATCGCATCCGACGTGGCGGGTGGCGACCGTGACGTGCTCATTCTTGGCAAACAGGTCATGATTGCGGGCTTCGACCCGTATGGTGACGGTAAGACGGGTGGCGCGCGTTCCACCGGTTTGAAAGGTATGGCGGTATCGTCCGACCCAACCGCCGTACCGGTCGAGCCATCGAGCGAAACCACTGAGAATGGGTTGACTACTCGCACGTATAATCTGCCGTATTCGATTGAGCCGGGCGGTTATGTCATCTACCATTTCACCGGCACAGTTGACCGTGAGACCGCTGACATGACAGGCAAAGACCAGTCGTACATTGACGAGTGGGTTAAGAAGAATACGAAGACCATTCTCAACCAAGCATGGTTCGACTCCGAACACACGCCATATTCGGGCACGCCACACGCAAGCGGCAAAAACAAGCCGAACACTCCGGACGCTACGAAACTGGATGCCAACACGAATGATGTGACCGGCAATCCGACATGCCGCACCGACACGGACTATACGGAGGAAGGACGCCAACACTGGTTCAGCACGTCCGATGAGGACTCCTGCGACCAAGTCGGCACCATCATCACACCAACCACCACCGCGAAGAAACTCGGTTCCATCAGCGGCCTGTATTGGGAGGATACCAACAAGAACGGCATTCAAGATGAAGGTGAGAACACGCATTTCGCCGGTCAGACGGTCATTCTGACTGACGAGAACGGCAAACAGTTGGCAACCACCAAGACCGACAAGGATGGCAAGTACATTTTCGAACGTCTGGACGCGAACGGCAACAAATACCGTATCCAATTCACCAAAGTGAACCACCGGGACTTCACCACGCCGGATGTGGGAGACAAGACTCCTGCGGCGGATGGAAGCTCCACTGATTCGGATGCTTACACGGATGAAGCCAACAAGCTGACCATCACCCTCACCCAAGATGCTCCAACCAAGGAGCATGTGGATGCGGGTGTCCTGCCTGAAACATGGTTGGCGACCATGCCGCACACGGGCATGGGATTGCTGTTGCCGCTCCTCATGCTCGTCAGCATCAGCGGACTCGTCGCGGCAATCATCCTCCTACGAAAGAAGGAAGAACAGTGAAAGGAACAAGAATGGGCGAACACGCCACACAATCACACGGGAGCCGTCACATGGTTCGGCGGCTCCTCGCCACCCTCGCCATCATGAGCGCGGTCTGCGGCGGCTTCCTCACCGGTAGTGCGGTAGCCGCCGAACCAGCCAAATGCAATACCGGCGTGGACAAGGTTTGCTACGCGGGCTATAACGCGGCGGGTTTGAAACAGATTGCCGACGATTTGAGCGAGAAAGGTAGGGGAAGCACATACTATGCCGCAATGGAAAAGAACCTGACCGACGGGGTCAAAGGCACGCTCACCCTATCGGACGGCTCGAACCTCCCATTCCGACTCATCGGCATCCTCCACGACGACAAAGCCGACGGAAGTGGACGGAAAGCAGGATTGACGTTCATGGCTTGGAACGCGTTACCGAAAGCGTATGCCATGAACAATAGTTACACCAATAGGGGCGGCTGGCGTGACAGTCTTCTTCGCAATCAGATGAACAATGGTGAAATCTGGAACCAATTCCCCACGGACTTCCAAAACAATGTCACACCCGTGTTGAAACAAACCAACAACATGGCATACGGAAGTTCATCCGGTTCAAGCGCGTCAGCCACAGCGGACAAAGTATGGCTCGTCTCCTACCGTGAACTCGTACCAACCTTATACGATGGTTGGAAGACCTCTGGTGGTTTCCAAGCGTTGAATCAGGAGGGAAGCCAATACGAGTATTTCCACGGTAAGGTGACAAATAACTGGTCGGGTAATAGCATTCTCTCCGGCATCTACAAGGCCGTTTCCGGTTCCACTCCTCTTGGTGCTTACTACAACTATTGGTGGGAGCGTTCGCCCCACCCGGACGGCGACGGCTATTTCCTCCAAGTGAACTCGAACGGCGACCCCAGCTACCTCGACTATGCCTACTATCGCGACTCCGTTGTCCCCGCTTTCTCCTTCTAATCCCCAATCCTTGGGTGGTGGGGTTCATCCCCACCACCCCTCCAAACTCAAATCTCACACAAAAGGAGTCCTATGACGGTTCCCGCAAGCAAACGTACAAAAGCCAAAAGCGAATATGCGAATCAGGCCAGAATCGTGCTCTTGGCTACCAGAAATCTGTTCCGCAAATGGCCTAAAAGCCGTAACTGCATTGAAACCGTGCATGTCATGCATATCGCCTACGAAATGTACTCCTCCGCCTACAGTGCCGACATCATTTATGCAAGCACTGTAGAAGAGCATGAGATGAAACTGCAACTGTTGTGCAAGGCCCAAGGCATGCTGAACTCACTCTCCGGTCTTGTGGACGATTGGATGGAGTTTCCTCCACGGGAAAAAGACTTGGAAGCCTACAGGAAATATCCGGAAGGCGACCCCAGATACAATCCCGTCGTCAAGGAGAAGAAATTCGTGAACTATGCGGGAACCCTCTACAAGGCGATGGGCGTGTTCACCGGAGCCGTCAAGTATGAGCGAGACCAGTTGAAGAAAGCTAAAAACGCCGAGTCGAAAACGAACACTATAATGGATACTCGGGCGCAAGCCTAAAATATAATTGAACAAAATCGGCCATATCCAAACTATGGTGACACCGTTTCCGGTTCCACTCCTCTTGGTGCTAACAACAACAATTGGTGGGAGCGTTCGCCCAACCCGAACAACAACAACAATTTCCTCCAAGTGAACTCGAACGGCGACCCCAGCTACAACAACAATGCCAACAATCGCTACTCCGTTGTCCCCGATTCCTCTTACCAAAAACTAACATCAGATAGGCCAGTAGCCCAATGGGTGAAAGCCTCCCGAAGGGGAAGGGGATATGGTCGAATGCGCGGCCCCTCGAAAAATGGGTTGCGTGTGAAATAGGTTGAGGGAGATATTAAGACTGTCGGAAACGACGGATACTCGCCCCTTAAGCTGGGCGTCCAACATCATTGCATGTCTTGGGTTGTTGCCGACGACCTGCCCTCAACCATTCTTTTCTCTTTCCCTAGTGAAGGAAGCATTAAAATCGTGAATGCGAGTCAAAGACGTAGAAGACGCCAACGCAGACTGCAACAACGCTCGGATGATAAGTACAGGAAGCTCCACCGTTACATCGACTTCCAACAAACATTCGGATTCGACGCGCTCTACCAAGCCGCAAGAAAATGCAAACGCGGCGTCACATGGAAAAACACAGTGTTGAACTTCGACAATAGGCGTGCCGTCAACTGTTGGAAACTCGCCCAAGAATTAGAGGACGGCACATACAAGAAGAGAGCGCCAATCCGATTCGACATTTCCGAACGAGGCAAACTCCGCCACATCAGCGCGGTATCCTTCCGAGACCGGGTGGTGCAACGCGCCTTATGCGACAACAGTCTCGTCCCCATCGTGGAAAGCCAACTGATATACGATAATGCGGCAAGCCTACCGAAACGTGGAACATCGTTCGCCCGAAAACGGTTCGAACTACACTATAAGCGGGCTTTGGGCAAATGGGAGCATCCGTATGCTGTCATCTTCGACTGTTCCAACTATTTCGGAAGTATCAGCTCCCAACGAGCGTTCGATATGATTTCCACCCTGTACCGGAGCATCGCCCGCACCGGACGGGAGAAGCAGGATGTGGAACGGATTCTAACCGTATTGAGAATCTTCGTATTGGACGAACCTCACTTGGGTTTAGGCAATCAGACAAGCCAAACCATGGCTATCTGGTATTTGAACAAGGTTGACCACTGGTGCATGTCGCAAGGATTCTACGGACGGTATATGGATGATGCCTACTGTTTCTGCAAGAATCGTGAACAGGCCGAACGTGTGCTGGCCGGTTACGAGCGGCATGTCAATCAATTGGGATTGCGGTTGAACAAGCGCAAGACCCGCATAGTGGACTGTCGCACCGGTCAACTCACATTCCTGAAACGCGTATACAGCGTACAGGATGACGGCAGTATTCTTATCCGCATGCACCATAAGGCGTTGCGTGCAAGCCGACGGCATGCGCGTAACCTTATCCGCTCATATGATGGCGTGCATGTGGGATTGCGGACAGTTCAGGATTCTTGGACGAGCCATGAGAGCACACTGTCGGGTCTAACTCACCGTCGTGGACTGTGCGCTCGGGAGAAAGCGTGGTATCGGAGGCATTGTGAAATGCGGAAGCTGGCTTTTCACCCGTGATTTCCGGACTTTCCAGATTGGTGGAGGGGTGTAATCTGCTGGAAGCGGTGGCGCAGAATCTTCCGCTTCCTCAATCGTTTGGATGAGATTTCGTGAGGCTTGGATTGTATCGTATTTCACTCGGCATGCTTGTCGGCTAGTTTTTCTTCCCAGCTTGGTGTTACACTGGGTTTACTTGCATTTCCTTCCTCGGGACTTCGCCCATGTGGGGCTTTAGAGGTTATCAGCGCATTGGTCAGAGTATGCCGTTTGAGTAAAAGGAAACTGTCATGGCAGGTTTTGATGATATTACGGTCACTCGCAGTGATGTCCGTTTGAAGGTTAAGGCTCCGTATAATCCGTTGTTCGCACGTCGCTCCCGCGCGTTGGGTGGAACGTTTGATGACAAGTTGAAGACTTGGACGTTCGATATGCGTGTGGAAAGGCTGGTGTTCGAAGCTTTAGACAAATATTTCTGGTGGCATAAGGGCGTGGACGCTGAAAAGCGTGTCACAGTCACCATCGACCCCTACGACTACTTGTACGCGTACTCCAAGCAGGATAGCGACATTATCTGGTTCGCTGGTCGAATCCTAGTCGAAAAATATCAGCCCGACCGTCCACCGCGCATGATGCCGAATGTGGCTCTCGTGGATGGCATGTGGCCTAAAACCGGCTTGTATACGGGGTTGAATCTCAGTCCCGACAAACTCCGATTATTGGTATGGGATGTTCCCACCAGTTTTCTGGAACGACTGTCGTCCGGCAAGTATGAGTTGTCTGAGCCGGATGGTGACACGTTGACTGCGGTTGACGTTCGTATTCAGGCTGTGGAGGAACGGTTAGGCCGGTTGAGGGAACTCCGAACCCGACTCGCCTCTAATAGTGAGGATGGTGAATGATGCTCTCCGTGCCGATTAATGGTCAAGTCCAGTCGCGTCTCATTCCGCCCACGTTCGTGGAAGACAACATCAGCGACATGTTCAAGGCTGTGGACGCCGGACACAATATCGTCGTGACGGCAGTGGACGAGTACGGTAATCGAACCAGTATTACCACGCCGGATAATGTGAATCATGACATGCTGGGGCGTCCTCTCGAATTCGCGTCCCATCCCGTACTGATGCGGAATGTGCGCCGTTGGATGGTTTGGCTGTTGCAAGCGCAATACTGCAAGGATTACAAGTGGGATACGAACAGGCTTGGAGGTTGGATGGAAGTGTTGGGTTTACCAGCCGACCTTGATATTCCCGTAACGGAGGAACATTTACGCGTGTTGAAGCCTGTGTTTAACAAGGATGATGCCGACCCGTATCGGCTTGTCGCACGATACGACAAGCAACATTATGCTTCATGCACCCTCAGCACTCTCATACGGTTAGCCGAACAAACCACGCCGAACTATGCCCTGAACAATCCCGCCCGCTGGTGTCAAACCGACCGATACCGCAAACTCAGCATCCAACCCAATCCGAAAGAAAACTGGGACGGAATGGACAGGGTACGCGACTGTTGGAGCGGATGCGAATGGGCATACCCCGCATTGGAACGCTACTATAATCCGATTCGACTATTACGCGACGAATACCGGCGGGGAGGACTACCTGAAACCTTCCACTATCCAATACACACGACAAGAGGAGAATACCGGTTGGCGAAAGGACAAATCAGCCCCCACGCAACAATCCTCCTCAACGGCAAGCCGGTAGGACTCATGTTCAGCGACGATTGCGAGGAACCATTCACCGACCGGATACCACCCGAATGGTGCGCCACACCCTTACCGGAAAACTATAAGACCACGCCACTCAACCGAAACATTCCCGTAAACGGCGAATTCAAACCATCATTCCAGCAAGCCATGCTGGGATTCGTGGAATGGTATGAGAAAACGCACAAGGGATAGCAAAAAGAAAAGCCCCTCGACTGAGGGGCTTTTTCAGTAAATGTCACATGGTGTCGGGATTGAATTCTTCCAGCTTGTCCATGCTAAACCGCCCAGAACAACAAAACCTAGTTCTCCGAGCGTTCGCTGATATTCTCCCGCATCTGCAAATAAGCCCCATGCTCACGCAAGTAATCCCGCAAATACGGCATTTTGAAAGCGACTTCACCGTAACCGACCGGCTCAATCAAATCGTTCTCAATCAGCTTGGTTCTATACACGTTGGCGAACTGTGGCGAACGGTTCAACCGACGGGCGATTTCACCTGTATTCGACACCGTATCATCCACCGACATGGCAAGTAGATAGTTCACCGCATGGGATGGCAAGCCATGCAATGCTGGGGCGTGAACCATATCCCCTAGTTTGGCTTGGGCTTTTTCGATACCCTTGACCGCGTCCTCCTCGGTCACTTGATTCACATGACCGTTGGTTTCGGACATCCGCCAAGCCCAATAGCCCACCAGCTGAATCATGAACGGATAACCGTGAGTGGCGTTGGTCAACCGTATCAGCGTTTCCATTCCGGCTTTCTTCTCGCCGCTGAAGGATTCCTCGAACGCCTTCAATACCTTTTCCGTGGGGACAGACCCCAAATGGTATCGTTCCGCCCGTTGCAGGAAAGTGATGGCATTGTCGGACAGCACGTCGTTCACTGCGGACGGCAGTCCGGCGAAAACGAACGCGATGTTCCGTCCTTCCCGGATGAGATGCTGCACTGCGGTGGACAGTGCTCTGATTTCGTCCATGGAACCGGACTGCACCTCATCCAATGTGATGAGGATTCCTTGTTTGGTCTCGTTCATTTTGTCCAATCGTTTTCCGACCGCTTGGCGGAGTGTCAGGGAACGTTCCTCATTATGTTCGAGTTCGATTCTCCCTAAGCTCAGTTCAAGATTCCCGACGTCCCCTTTCAATCCTACTTTGGGCATGTCGTATGCGGATATGCGGGTGGTGTCCTTGCCGGTGAGCGCGTCCACGAGTCTTCGGGTGAAGCCTTTGTCGGCGCTTTCGTTGTAGATTTGCCAACCTTGTTTTTGGGCGTGCTCTCCCAGTGTGTCCAGCATGACTGTTTTGCCGACTCCTCTGGCTCCTGTGAGGAACATCAGCCGTCCGGGGCTTCCCACACCGTCTTTCAGCGCATAGTCGAAGTCTTCGATGATTTCTTCTCGTCCGACGAGTATCGGTGGGATACGTCCGGCGGTTGGTTTGAATGGGTTGGTCATGTCTGTTTCCTTGATTTTATAATAATTATAATAAGTATAATACTTTAAAAAAGCATGTACCAAGAGGTTAAGTTCGATAATGGGCGAGCTTTGTCGAGAGTAGAGGTTGACGACCTAAACGGAAGTGGTTTAAAATAGATTCTTGTTTGAGATAAGGTCACTTTTCTAAAAGGCATTGAGGGACGGTTCCCGTTTCGGTTTCCGTTCCTCTTTTTTGTGTTGTTTTCATACTTGAGGTATACTGGAATTATTCACACAAGAAAAGTCGAAAAACCAAGGAGCAAAAAATGAGCAACATCGACAGCATCATCGAACGCATCAACAACCTCATGGCAATAGCCGAAAACGAAGCATCCAGCGACAATGAGGCGCAAATGGCGTTCGAGCGGGCACAGAAACTCATTAACGAATATCGTATCGAAGACTGGAAACGCGACCGCACCCGCACGAACAAGCCAATCATCGAACGTGGCGTGAACGTAAGCAAAACCACCATCTACCATCAGCAAGGCTACCTTGCGACCATCATCGCCCAAGCTAACGAATGCCGCGCCTACCTTCACGAAAGCCGGTGTGGCGGAAGGATTGAGGAACGTGCCGTCATGTTCGTAGGCGAGGAGGACGATGTGAACGCCGCAGTCCTTCTCTTCCAAAGCATCGACCTATACTGCTCAGTCCACGCCCGTACTAGCTACGCGGACATGATTGACAAGCACGCCAAAGCGTACTATGAGGACAACAAGGAATACGTCGAAACGCATTACGGACGTGAATCCTATCCGACGCTGACGGAATGCAAACAGTACATGCGTCGTGATTATCCACGCGCCAAGTTCTACTATGGTTATCGCGGTGGATTCAACGAACGTTTGAGCGAACGTTTCGAGGAGCTTCGCAAGCAGAGTCTCGCCATTCCTTCCGGTCGTGAGCTGGTGTCATGTAAGAGTCAGCGTCTGAACGAGTATTTTGACAAGCTTGAGCTGGTGTCGGGTCATGCGGCCACTGCTCGTGGTAGCAAGGATGGTTTTGCCCGTGGTGTGAGTGACGCGAACAATGTGGGTTTGGGTTTGTCTGAAATGGGTGTTTCGTCCCACGCTTTGCTGAATGCCTGACTTTTCAGCCCGCTTCCTTGCTTTGGGGAGTGGGCTGTTTTTGTTTTTCACAACAAACATGGTATACTGGGATTGTTCACACAAAAAATAGATTCCAACAAGGAGGAACAAAAAATGATTAACACAATCGTCAACCTCAAAATCACCAAACTACGCGAACTCTCCACCTTGTCAGTGGATAGGGAATATCTCACAATAGACTACTTGGACGAGGATGGCGAAGAACAGCGAATCGAAAAACTCACCCACGAGGAAGACCTTGGCGAATACAATGTCAAGACCGACCTTTGGGCGGACATTCTCGAAGATTGGCGGCTCACCAAGCCGATTCCAGTACCCTCTGCCGAAAAGGAGGACTGGAAACTGCTGGAAGACTATCTTTGGAACCTCTCCGACTCGCGATATCAGGAACTTTTGGACAATCGCAACAAATTATACGAAGCCGACGACGTGGCGAACATCCTCCGCAATATCAGCCGTCTCAGCGACGTAGGACGAGCCACGTTGAACGAACTGCTGGACAATGGTCCCAAGGATGTGGAGGACAAGTATGAGGAACAGTGGAACCGTATCGTTCCGCTCCGTCAGGCGGACAGTGACGAAGAATAGGAAGTGAGAAAAATGAAGGCACGAGACGTTAGCTTCTTCAAGAAAAACGCTTGGAAGGGCACGTATTCCAGCATCCTCACCATTCCGGTTGAAGCGTTGGCCGACAAGTGTTTCAACACTTGGCTGGACATAGAGGACACGAATTTTGCGGAAGCCTCCCTACCGGACGAGAAGCTTGCCGGACGGTTCCGTGAGCTGGTCGATTCCGACGCCGAACAGGCGGAATGGGATGAATTCTATGCTTCCGTTGGCAAGGCTTTTTCCGCCATGTCGGTGGATGAACTGGCGTCCAAGTTCGTGGAGTTGAACGACCCTGCGACCATCCGTCGTGTTCTTTGGGGTTACGGGGACAAATGGTATCTCGATTCCGATTGCGAGCATGAGTTCTGACCGTCGGGTTTTAGCGCCTCTCCCTTGGGTGGGTGGGGCGCTTTTTGTTTGGCGTGTCGTGCCCCAACATGATGTATACTAGAATTGTTCACACAAACAAGGGTTCGTAAAACCCATCACCAAAAGGAGAAAAAATGCATATCAAGGACGTTCTGCTCATGACGCTTGTCACCATCGCTTTCGGTGGGACGGCAACCGCAGTCGCGTTCGGCATCTACTCGTTCGGCACTTGGCTGTTCACGTTTGGCCGCACGTTCGGTATCGTATCCGTGTGCGCCATTACGGTGGTGTTGCTGACCGTCGCGGTTGAGGTTCGTTTGAGTATGAATCGTTAGTTTTGGTTTGTGGCCCCGTCGTTTTGGCGGGGCTTTTTGTTTTTTGGCGTGTCCGTGTTGCCTGTTTTACAAAGTGCGCTATACTGGAATCGTTCACACAAAAACAGAAAGCCATTGAATAGGAGTTAGACCATGGAACACAAGACCAAGGCCGTAGAAGTCAGTTTTCTAAAGAAAACCAAGTGGACGGGCACCGCCACGAGAATGTTGACCTTCCCGGTCGTCGAACTGGCTGACAGGTGCCTGAACGCATGGCTCGACATCACGGATGAAGGATTCTCCCATGCCATACTCCCATCCGCGCAACTGGCGGAACGGTTCTCCACGCTCATGGAATCAGACGCCGACCAAGCCGTTTGGGACGAATTCTATAAAGCCGTGGGCGAGGAGTTTTCCCGCTTGTCAGTGGACGAGCTTGCCGCGTTTTTCATCGACCTGAACGACCCTTCGACCATAGAGGCCGTGCTGTGGAGCGACGGCGAACACGAGTTTTTGGATTCCGGTTGCGAATACCGGTATTAACGAAAAGGATACACGACGATGAGAACCAAAGCCAAGGAACTGCCAGCCATCCTCACTATAGCTGACACGATGGCCTACCTCTCCTGCTCACGACAGCACGTGTACGACCTGCTGAAGGCCGGTCGCATACGCACCTACAAAATCGGACGACGCCGATACATCGACGCCGATTCGCTCGCCCACCTGTTCTGGAGGTAACGCGATGCCGAACGTGAACCGTGTGGTCATGTTGCCCGCCGACCTGTACCGGCAGACCATGCAATACGCCGACGATAACGAACTCACGTGGAACGCGGCGGTGAGAGCACTGGTCGAACGGGGGCTGAGGCAAACCGTCGAACCATGTGGGGAGCTGTCGTGACCGGGGACAGGCTACCCGCGTTCTTTCTCAAGGGCGTGTGGCAGGGGTTGAAAATAGCCCTCATACCGCACGCCCGTCTGCGTGACCCGTTGGGTCCCATGCCGACCGTGCGCGATTGGCTCGACATGTACGGAGGCACCCGCATGGACGCGGACATGTTCGACCGTTGCGAGAGCGAATGGTACGCACTGCTGGAGCAACGGAAACGTCGGATGAGCGCGTTCCTCGCGGGCGGATACGCGGGCACGTGGATGTATGCGATTGGGGTGCTCGTACTGTTGGGGTTGGTCGGCTGGCGGATTTGGCAGCTGATTCCCTGAGATTCTAAACCCGTCGGATTCGACGGGTTTAGCTTTTTGCGGCTGTGCAGTGAGGGATTTTTGCATTATCCCTCTGTGGCATACTGGAATCGTCCACACAAAAACCATTTAAAAAGGAGAACAACCTGTATATAGAACACGCCTACCAGCAGACACAGCAGGTGTGGCCGTTCGAATACGAAGACCAGCTCACACTCTTAACTTCGCTTGAGAGCGCCGAACAGTACACCCACGAACACGGGAGAACCATCCTCGACCCCATGCCCGTGCTCTCCGCACGCACCGTATGGCACTGCGTCACACTGCGAATCACGGACGGCGAACACGGCGCAACATACTCGCTCGTGGGAAGCGACGAACCCGAGAGACTGAAGCCCATCACCACCAAAAGCCCTTCCGTCCGATACGTGGGCTTCTATTTCTATCCCGACCTTACGCTGGAGGTTGCCGCCGAGACCGAGGAACGCGCCTGTGAGATTGCCGAAAAGCTTGGTGCCGCTCTTGTGGAATGGTATGGGGAGAGAAAGTCGTGGGAGCGTACCCCGAAGGCTCTGAGGTCTTTCGTCAGGGCGCAGGGCTTGGTCTTCCGCTTCTAGGCGCTGGTCGGCATTTTTTGTTTTTCGTATTGTGATATTTCAGACCATGTGTTATAGTGGTCATGTCCACACAAAAAGGGTTCGGCCTCACAACAACAAAAGGAGAAAACATGAACACCATCCAGCCAATCGCATTCGACAACGGCACCATCAGCATCGTCGCAAGCGACAACACCTACGACCACGCCTACGCAGACAGGCCCATGACCGAAGCTATCGTGGAAACCTCCCGCCACAAGCCCAATCCAATCAACTGGAAGCACGTCGTATCCAACTGCGACGAACGTTGGAACCTCATCAAAGGCAATGTGTGCTTGGCTGTCCTGAGCGGCAACTGGGACGTTTTCGAGAACCGCCTCGAAAACAGAATCATGCTCGTCACCCGCAAGGGAACCCGAATCCTCTGACCTATGCTAAAAGCCTCGGGGAGAAGCGTCATCCAGACCGCTTCTCCCCTCTCTCATATCCGACAAAAAAGAAAGGAAGCCTTGTATGAAAGAACGGGATGTCTCGCTGGAAAACGACCTCATGATGTTAGGTCAGGAACCGATGGACGAACCCGACTCGTCCACCACCATCGAACTTCAAAGAGTGGTCAAAGAGACGGAACGGAAAATGTTGAAACCACCGGCACCGCCCATGGAAGCTGAAAAGAAGAACGTTCCTAAGCCCGTCGAATCGAAGAACGACCCTACAGTCAAGACGGAACCTAAAGCAAAGACCGAAACCGTGTCCACGAAAGAACCGAAGACCTACAAGCCGACCATCTCACGCAAACAGTCAAAACCCGTCAAATCCGCGACGACCCTCACCAATCCCTATGCTCCCGTCGAGTACGATTGCAACGGCAATTGGCGTCAACTCGTGGCCGGAATCGCCATCATCGGCGTTCTCGTGGCGGTAATCGCCCTACTGGTAGGGGCCAAAACATATTGGCGGTTCATCACCGTAGGAGTATTAGCCGCTTTCGCCATGCTCCCACTTTATGGTTGGTTTGATGAACTCGAACGGGATATGGCCATCAAAGCCGTGGAAAAGGATTACAGGATTCGTATTCTGCAAGCGAACGGTGGCGGCGGACTGGTGGAAGTTTATTACACGTTCCAGCAGAATCCGACCGTCAAAGCTGGTGTTGTTTCCTATGGTCACGGCTTGGCATGGTTGCGGAACGCGGACGGTAAGAAGATTGTCGGACGCGGCAGACCGTTGGACTGATTGAGTTAATCTGGAAGCAATCACACCTACTACGGCAAGGAGCATTCGACGTGCTGAACAACGGAATCTGCGCAATCTGCAAAACAAACAAGTGGACTATCCTCTGCCCCGAATGCTCCCGACCGTTATGCTCCGACTGTGTGAAAGACTTGGACGGATACCATCGTTGCGAACGTTGCCTGAACAAGGACTTGAAACGTGGCGAACAATACTCCCACGCCGTATATACGGTTCTGAAAGACGAACGAACCAAAGAACAGTTCGGAAACCTGTTCTGGGATATGGTCGAAACCATGTTCGAAAGCCTATCGTTCGACACTGACGGCATGTTGCATTACAAGGACAGGCAAGTGTTCTACCTCACCAAGCATGATATTGAAGAGCTTGAGACGGATATTCTCATACCTGAACTGAACGAGTTGCTTGTGAGGATAGGCGAAGAGCCGTTAACTTTTCGATAGGAGTAGAAAATGGGTTTATTGGACACGGTGCGTAATCCGGCGTTCCGTATGGGGTTGCGCCGTTCCGAGCAAATCTGGCGGCATAATATTCCACCGTATCCGGTATTGCCACCATCGGATATGGAGGGGATTCTTCTACCGTTGCCGTATCAGCCTAGCCCGTTCGACCGTGACGGCAATTTGCTCACGCAGAACGAGTTGACTGATAAGGCTCAGGCTTGGAGCCGCAAAATGGAAGAGGTCGGTAGGGAGAATGATTCTCGCGTATCGGCTTGGGGATGGGGTCTGCGGGTTGGATTGTCTCTTATGGTTCTGGCCTATCTGTCGATTATTGCATTGATAGGCTTGCTGGTTTTTTGTGTGATTGGGTAGTTTGTTTTGACGTGCCGACTTGCGTGATTGCTATTCTTGAATATATACTGGGATTGTTCACACAAAAACTTGGTCTACAAAAGGAGCGACCCATGAACACCTACTACGCCGCCATCGTCAACCATCCCAACCAGAAGCTCGACCCTGACAACAACATTCCCCTAATCCAGATTTTCCATAGCGTCACCGAACGCAATAACTGGGTGAAAGCCTACGCCGATAATCCCCATGTGAAGACCATCGACTCGAAACAGGCGATTCGTTGGCTCCGCTTCACCTACCGCCAGTATCGAAACCAGAAGATTCCTTCCCGCATGAGCAGAGACGGCGTGGTCACGAAGTTCCTCCGCACCTGCTCGTTCCAACCCCTACTCCACACGAAGAGAATCAGCCTTACGCCGGAAGAGGTCATCAAGCGTCTCTCCAGCCCCGAAGACCATGTGCTTAGGAAAATCGGATACACTCGCTGAAAGGACAAAAAATGAGTGACACTATCGAAGACGCCAAGACCGAACCCCGTCCGACTTGGACGAAGCTAAAGGACGGTTGGAAAGTCCGAATCCCGAAAGAGTGGTGGGACAATTGGAGCGAGGCTGGTGAAACCGACGAGTTCCCAGTATTCAAAGCCAACGGCGAAGTGTCTCACGTGAACATCGTCAAGGTCAGCAAGCCGTTCGTGTTGGACGGTGTGGAATACGTCATAGGCACGCCAAGGAAGGAAACCCACCGTCGTGGGTCTGCCCCCTCCCGCACTTCCACTACCGCTCGTAAGCACAGTGGCATTCGTTGTGAGGAGTGCGACTCCACCAAGGGCGTGCATCTGACAAGGGATATTAACGGCATCGGTTGCCTGTTATGCTCTCTTTGCGATGATGGTTCCGCGAGCGTCTGCTGATTGGGTTTGCGGGGATATGGTTTGTTGCTGTAGTTCCCGCTTTTTGTTTTGTAGCGTGTTTTGTCCAAGCAAATTGTATACTGGAATTGTTCACATAAAAATATGGAAGCCGAGGAGCAAAAAATGAGCGACATCAACTGGAACGAAACCGCAGTCTACGAATTCATGCGATTCGAGCGCGAACCCGAACGCCGAGTATTCCCCGACCGCGACATCACCAAACTCGCCAAAGCCGGACTCATTCAGGAAAACGAGACGGGCGACTGGACTCTCACCCAAACAGGCGAAGACGAACTCGCCAACATTAGACAGCATTTCAACTCCGGCAAACTCTCCGAACTACCCCTGAAAGTCCGTAACTACTACTTCGACTGGCGCGTATACGACGAAAAGAAACTACCCGTCAAGGAACTATCCAAAGTTGCCCTACATGACAGGAGCGCCGAGATTCGCAAGAAAGCGGCCACAATGCTCAACAAGTTCAGCAAGCTCGACAAGGAAACGTCGAACGGTTTGGCCTACGACGAGGATTATCAGATTCGACTCATGGCGGCAAAGAACGCAGACCCTCACCTCTTCTTCGAGGAGTCGGACGAGCGCGTGGTCAAAACCCTTATCTATAACCATAACTTCGATAAGGAATGCGTCGAACATTGGCTGGACAATCCCAACAGTCAGATTCGCGTTCAGGCGGCTCTTCTGACCGAAGACGGCAAGGTGGATGAAGTGTTGGCCCGCCTCGACTCACAGGATGTGGCGCATGTACTGGCCTGCAAGCCGCAGTGGGCCACGCGTGAACGAGTCATGAACGCTTGGGAGAACGCGGACGAGGTGGGACGTTACAGGCTGGTCAAGGTCATGCGCGACATGCCGGACTCGTTCATCAATCAGGCGTTCAAAAGCGACGCGTACATGGCCTTGCATGACCGTTTGGAGAAATACCGAGAAGCCGTCCGTCAAGTGTTGGAGTTGGGTACGATGTTCTCCGAGGACAGTGAGATTCGCCGGAAGATTTGGGAGCGTGCCGAGCACGAGATTTAGCTAAAACACAAAGGGGCGTGCCAGCAGACATGCCCCACCATTCGTGAAAGGGGTAACAATGCGAAAAGCGACATTCGTTAGGAAATACTACGGACACGGATACGACGCCCATATGGTCTATCTCGACTATATGTATCGCGACCATGAATATACGGTGGAGGAGAACCTACTTCAGGGCAATAGACCTCTCGCGTGGCAACACCGTGACGAGCAAAGTCGGATAGACCAGTTAATAGAGCAGGAAGAGCAGGAAAAGAACGCGAAGCCGAAGCCATGCCGGTATGAGGACACCGCGCAATACGCCTTCGACCAGTTTTTGAACTATGTCAATGGCGAACCGTCAGACTACGACTAACCGGCAGCACCCACTGCGGCGGAGGGAACCGCACAACCCTCCGTATAGTGGTGAAAAAAATATCGAGTCGCGTGGATGCTTTTGCGTTTGCGCGGCTTTTTGTGTTTTGTGTTTTCGCTCTTTCCCTCAAATATGATATACTGGAATCGTTCACACAAATATGAGAGAAAGAGCCACAATGAACGAGTATTTCACACGATTCGGCGCAGTAGACTACAACATCTTCCGCAACGGCAATACCTCCTATGTCATGTTGCGTGTTGCAGACGAGAACATGACCTACTTCGCCTTGTTCGAGCACACCGAGGGGCATGACGGCGTCGGCTGTAGGATGTTCGACTCTCCGACCGAGGTGGTTTTGGATGCCGCCGTTGACGAGACTTGCTCCGACGAGCAGCTTGCCGACTTCGTTGGACAGCCTGACACCGCTTTCGTCCACAGCATCAATATCCGCAGGATTCTGTATCGCTCCGGACTTCTGAACTAAAACATGGGAATACGCCCGCAGGAAAATCATGTGGATGTATTCCTTTTTTCATATGGGCGGGGATTGCGTCTTCGTTTTGGCTTGGTTGCGTGTTGTGTTTTATCTCAACTTAGGCTATACTGGAATTGTTCACACAAGATATGCCGAGAAGGAGAAACCATGGACAACGACGCAATCAACAGTCTTACCAAAAAGTGGACTGCCAACCTCGTTTACTGCTTCGAGGACTTCGACAACGAAACCCACTCGCAACGACTGAGCGCATACATCGACCAGAAGTCCTTAGACAAATTCAAGGAAGCCAACCTAATCGAACTGACCAAGGAACGCGACCGTTGGAAGCTTACCAACAAGGGAATCGACCTGCTGGAAAGCATTAAGAACATCTACCGGAGTGGAAGAATATTCCCTCTCCCCTTACCGTTCCGTCACTATTACATCAACTGCAAGTTGAAGTACAACATGAAAATCGAGGACGGAAAGATATACGACGGACTGCGTGAAACCGTGTTGAAAGACCGGAGTCGTGACGTTCGCCGCAAGGTGGCCGAATATTTGGAATACAAGGGAAAACTCAACTATAAGACCGCGACCAGCCTCGCCAAGGACAAAGACCCCGAACTACGCAAGCTCGCCGCAAAGCATACCGTTGCAAGCCTGTACTGGGAGGAAACGGATTACGACGTTATCCGCTACATGGTGGAAAACAAGCTGGCCGATAGGCTCTGCTTCGAGCATTGGGTGAAAAGCGAAGACGAAACCATCCGCGCCCTATCGGCACCGTTGGCGGAGGAAACGGACATAGACCCGTTGTTGGACTCCCTCTCCGACGAATCCGCCATCCAAGTCTTGTTCAATAATCCGGAATGGGTCAAAGGTAAGCGTGCCGTGCGCTTGTGGCGTCGCATGGGCGGGGAAAACCGCCGTTGGATTATGTCCTTTATGTGGGATGTTCCCGATTCTCTAATTGAGGAGTCGTTAGCGGAACCTCGTAATTGGCAAATCTCTTCTCGATTGGAGGAGTATAAGAAGGCGTTGCAGACCGTGGCCCGTATGGAGCGCTTGTTTGCCAAGGGTAGTGAGATTAAACGCAAGATGCGTGCCCGTGCCGGTTTGTCCGATTGAGGTTTGATGGGGGGGGAAGGCGGGATGCTGTTTTGGTGTCCCGCTTTTGTTTTTTGGGGTTTTGCGGTTTTTCTCAAGTGTGCTATAGTGGAATTGTTCACACAAAGAGCGATAGGCAAAAGGAGCACATAACATGTACGCAATCCACTACATCGGCGGCGCAATCAACGTCAAGAAAATGCCCAAAAAACAAGCAGTCGAATACGCCAAACAAATCAACGACAACGCCCTCTCAAGCACCTTCCCCGAAAGCGTGAAACTCGTTCAAAGTCCCGAAGCCCGCACCATCATGCAAAACAGACTCTTCGCAAAAGACATCTACGCCCGCCACAGCGACGTATACAGCATGAGCATGGCTGAACTCGTCAACGCAGTCAACGAATACTGTTGCTGAAAAACAATCACCACAAACCCCAATTACACGAAAAAGGACAATCAGAATGTACTCGAAAATCAGCGAAGACACCTATCGGAAACTCATCGACAAACTCGTCAGAATCCCCTACGTGACCGGCGCTCACGCAACCCGAGCCATCTTCGGAGACGGAATCGAAGTCGCATTCCAACACCGTTACATGGGCAAGCAGGTCGAGTACTATCTGGTGGCCGACTCGCAACGAGACGGCAGACGTTCCTACCGTTGGCGTGGCGGAGTATACACGGTTCCGTCCGCACACTGGACTTTCGATGACAGGGAATACACGCCCGTCGAACTGGAAGAACATAAGCTGGAATCGTTGGATGTTGACGGACTGTATGACGCGATTGTGTCCGATTTAGACAAGGCCATGAGAGAATTGTAGGAAAACGAAAATGCGATTCACCGACGGCAAGGAAAAGCTGGAAATCGAAATCCACGAAGGCCAGCATTCTTGGGATACAACGGTAGAATTCTTCGACCATTTGACGACTCCCATTCTGAATGGGACTCGTCAGGTGGGAAACGTTCGCACTCTACTGACGAACGTGTACAACAGGATTCTAGGCATGTCCGACTATCCCGCACCGGAAGCCGACACTCGGGCAATCTACACCATCGCCGACTTGGCTGGAACCATTGTCAGGGAAGGTTCTTTCACTTCGTCCAACAATCCAGCCAACACGTATTGCAGTGGTTGCGGTTGCCTTCTCAGCGAGGAGAACGAGAACCTTTGCGGTGATACCAGCTGGTGCGATAACTGCTACTGAGATTGGAAGACTGCCGTTTCTATGCTTCCTTATTGTTCTATCGGATTGTGTTTTGCGCTAATATCATATATACTGGAATTGTTCACACAGCAAGAAGTTGCATCCTACAAGGAGAAAAATGAGCAACACCACCACAGAAATCAACTGGCACAACACCCTCCCCCAAAACTTGGAAGGCCACAAGTGCATCGCCGTCACCAAAACCGGCGAAACCATCGAAGGCATACTGGAATATCGCACGGCACAACCCGACATGTATGTGAGAATCGATAGCCTCCACTTCCCCGGCGTCAAACCATGGGTTATTGTCAACCAATGCGAATCCGGCAACGAAATGGGCGAAGAATTCCAGTCCGTGAAAGTGTTCGCCTGAAAGGTTCACGAATGAGTAACCACGACTGGGTAGCAACCGACAGTCCCAATAAAAACAACACTCACAAGAACAACCGTTCCACTCATAACGGATGGGACGCCGGTAGCGCTTGGAACCCGCAATCCACGAAACGAAACGAATTCGGCATACGCAATACCGACTGGAGCAATGACTAGCTCCCACGTCAAAAAAACGTTAGACCAAAAGGATAAAAAATGAACAGCGACTACTATGAGTATCTGACCACCTCAGCCAAAAACGACCCTGAACTGAACGAGCACGACAAAGAGACCGTATTGGCTTTCCTGAAACGACTCGACGCCAACCCCGACAAGTATGCGGTAGCCCCAAGAACAATCGCATACTTGAATGAAGAATCTTTGGAATACGCTGACATTACAACCGAAACCCTTAAGAAGCTCGACATGAGCGCTACGCAACTGTTGGACGAATGGTGGGAAAACGTTTGGGGTAGCGCTACTATTGAGGACGATTGCCTTGAGGGACTAAACGAAGTTCTAGAACTTCACGGAGTCAGTAAATGATACCAGAATGCCCGTGGAAAACGACTTCCACGGGTATTCTCGTCTCAATTTTTGGAAGGAGCGCGAATGCCCCATTACTTGTTGGACGCGGCTAATGACGCGACTGAACTCCCATCCGCAGACTTGGATAACATCCAGTCGGTTCTGCGTACCACGCCTACTCTTGATTCAGAAGCGACCGTGTTGGCTTGCGAGATTCTGAATGCTTGGGACGAGGATTGTAGGATTCTTCGCCGCCGTCCGAGGCTGGTGTTGTTGAATGTTGAGGAGCCGGAATTCTAAGTGTGGGAAGGTGGTTTTTCGTTCTTTGCATTACCCCTGTTGTGTTAGAGTGAGATAGCCCACACCAAAAAAGGAAAACCAATGGCCTTAAAAGAACTTCCCTATCAAGACGGAATCAACTGGAAAGAATTCGAAGGCAAGTCCGCGATATTCAAATGGAACGGCAAACCCATGGCCGGAACCCTCTACTTGGACGGTTTCAGCAATCTCGCAGTTCGTGAACTGTCCGGTTACATGCCGGTCTTATATATTTGGCCGGATGATACGAGTCATGTCAACGTCGAGCGTGTGACGGATTTTCATGTGTTCGAGTTCGTTGAGGATTAGTGTAGTTCGGGACGCTGGCACTGCGGCTTCTATTCCCATTCCGGGGACAATCCGAACGTATTATCCCGGCTTCGATATTTGGTTCAACCGCACGGTTCTCCCCTCATTGGGGAAAGGCCGTGCGATTCTTTTAGCCCACATAAACGGTGAGTTGGCGGGGTTTTGCGTTCTCAAGAGAAATCCGTCTGAACGGAAGATTTGCACTTTGTATGTCTACGAGGGTTTTCGGAGTCGAGGGGTTGGTTCCACGCTGGTCGAATATGCATTGAAATCGCTGGATGAACGGTTCCCTCTGGTGACAGTGCCGGAAGAGCTGTTGCCGATGTATGAGGGTTTCTTCCGTCGTTTTGATTTTCGTCTGTCCGGCTCTCGTGTGGGTTTGTATCGGGTTGGGAAGAGGGAGTTCTTTTTTAACGGGACGCTGGCTTAGGTTTGCGTGTTGCGTTTTTCTACCCCCTTGTGTTATAGTGGGATTGTTCACAACAAAAAACAAAGACAACCAAAAAGGAGAACGCATTGAATCAAGCAACTAAATTCGGCAAACGAATCCTCTTCGATGACCACCCAACTCGCGCAGTATTCGACACCAAGGAACTGCCAACAGACGACTCCCATGCGCTCTACCGCGTATACCTGCGCTCTTGGCAACGGCATTCCTGCCGACCGGGAACCGAGAATACACCCATGTTCGACGTGATATGCCCGACAAGATGGTGCCGTTGGATTACCCACATCAGCATTCTGAACTATTTGGACGGCATAAGCTGGCTGGCTTGGCCAGTGGAAGGTGGCGTCAGCTGGCGGCATAGGACAATCGACCCCTATTCCGTCCACTATTCCACCGATACCCATATTCCGGTAATCGACCTGCGCAAAAGCGAAGAATAGGAGAGAACATGTCCGACGCTCAGAACACGCCCCGATTCTCGACCATAGGCATCACCTACACGAAGCATCAGAACAATGCGGCGCTTAGCATGAGTCCCGCCGAAGATTCGACCATGCGCCGACTGGGATTCACCGACCACCGTGAGGGGTATTGGTACCTCTGCCGTTCAGTCTCCCCCGACCATGACATGACATTGAATGTCGAGATTGCCAAGGACGGTAGCGACTGGCAGATAGACGTGTTGGACGAGAACTTCTGCCAACCCTACGACTACCAGTATTTACTCAACTTGAACCCGACGTTGGATTATCCCAACAAGGTGGCTGACGAATGCGAGAAATGGTTCCGGAAACTATCCGAATGGGGTTTGCTACACGGCTGGCATGAGGGAATGTACGTCTGAAAAAAACAGAAAGGAAAAACAAAAAAATGAGCATTCTCAACGAAGAACTGGAAGAACGGTATCCCATCGAGGAAGGCGACTGCATCACGCTCACACGGGAACAGTTGGCGTTACAGTTGCGTCGCGCATACAAGGCGGGTGCGACCCGCGACTATAAGCGCACTCCGCACGGGCATACGGAACTGTTGAAGATTATCGGAAATCCTTCAAGACTCCCGCCTATTGCCCGACAACACCGACTTCGAGGATGTCGTAAGAACGGTTCTGGACGGACGAGTCAAGGCTATTACCAGATAAGGCGTTATACTAGAAACGTCCACACATTCACTTACCCGAGGAGACCACACCATGAGCTGGGACAAATACCAAAGTCGAGACCCCAGAAGAATCGACCCAATGAAAACACCACTCTACGATTACGTGGTCTTGGATACCGAAACCACCGGTTTCAAACCCGAAAACGGGGCCAAACTCATTGAAATCGGAGCCGTGAAAATCCATAACGGAAAACTCGTAGACCGATACGAGCAACTGATTGACCCACACCAGCCAATCCCCGAATACATCACCTCGCTCACCGGAATCAACGACAGCATGGTCATCGGACAACCCGACGTAAGTCAAGCCATCATCCGATTCGACAAGTGGCTTGGCCCACGAACCATCATCATGGCGCATAACGCGTCATTCGATTTAAGTTTCTTGGACGCGGCCATGAAAACCGTGAACGGTGGAATGTTCTTCTTCCCCCACCGGTTCGTGGACACGTTGGAAATGAGCCGGAAAATCCATCCCGAAAAGCCAAGCCATAAGGTTGCCGTGCTTATCCGCGACTATGGTATCGGTGACGTGGAAGAGCATCGCGCCTTGTCCGACGCGACTCAGGAAAACATGCTGTATGAAGCCATGCGCAGAGAGGAATTTGGCCGCTAAATGGGATACGAGGACATGTTCAGTCCCGAATGCAGGGACTATCTGAAATCACGCAAACCGTCGCAACGGGAGCGGGAGATAGCGAAGCTTGAGATACAGGCCGACAACAAGCACGACATGTATGGCAACAAAAGCCTCTATGAGGTTTCCGGTGAGACTGCGGCCATCTACGAAAGCCAGAAGGCGTTGCGCTTGAGGTTGGAAAGCATCGAGAAAAAACTGGACGAACTCTTAAGGACTCAGAAAGGACTGGGGTGAGAAACCTTCTTACATGCCCATGCTGTAACAGCATTCCCGAATTTAAGTATCGGGCTAAATCTGAACTCCACTGCACTTGGGACGACGAGCAATATTTTCTGCCGAAAGGTTGGGAATACTCCCACTTTTGTCCAGTGGATAATGGTTTGCGAACATCTGGCGGAGTCGGCTTCCAAACCTTGCACGACGCACAGCGCGACTGGAACTGTAAGGTTGGAAGTTTTCTCCGTAACCCGCTGAACAGTTTCCACTCGTCCATCGAAACCGGTGCGGAACTGCTGGTCGAATTAGATGATTGTTTCGTTGGACAGCGAATTCAGCTTGGCGACCGGATATTATTGAGTCGGCGTTCTCTAACCGTTCGAGGTATCGTGCAGTTCATCCAACGGGACAGCGTTGGCGAAATCAGCATCATCCTGCGGGATACGGACACCATCAAGTATGTGATTTATTCGCCGGTCCGGGAGCGCCGAAAGTACATGTTTTCCTATCATGTCGAAAGGCGGTTTCATTGGATAAAAAAGCCGAAAGGCTCCTCTGCGACGCATACCATCGTGGACGACTAGCGGAGGTTAACGAACATAATCAGGACGCGGCTATGTCCCTTATCGATAACGGGTATGCCGACTATTGGCGTACTCTGTTGGGACACGAGGCCATCAGGCTTACCGACCATGGGCTTGGTGTCGCGCGGAAACTGGAGTTGGATTACTGATTTTCCAGCGTTTTAAAGACTGGATTGTTATAGTGAAACAGTGGGCACAATACTGTGCTCGCTGTTTTTCTTATTCTCAGGAGGAACCGGAATGTCCCAGCATAGCAACAAAAGTCACAAGAACAAGAAGGCCGTGGTCATCGAGAAGGTGCGGGACAAGTATGGTTCCGTCATTGCCTTGAAGGTCGTATTGTATCGTCGGCATGATACTGAGAATGGGAAGGTTTGGAATATGAAGCGTTCTCATACGTTCAGTGCGGCTTTCAGTCGTCGTGCTTGTAGGGAACAGGCGAAGACGTTGGCTCGTCAGTGGGCTGATAAGTATGGTGCGAAGGTTGTGAAGAGGGGTTAGTTGCCCTCTTTGGTTTTATGTTATACTGGGGGCGTTCACATAAAACCATTCCAAAAAAGGAGAACACCATGCAGAACATCAACCTCTACAAACTGACGTCAAAACTGTACGCCCGACCCGAAGTCGAGGACGCTGACATCGTGAGCTGCATGTACACGGACGACACCATCAAAACGGTCATGCGCAACGGCACGGTCGTCGCCATCGGCGTGCAGGACGAATATCCAGCGGTCGCACTGTACACCATATACGCCAACGACGAGGGCTACCGAAACAAGGAGCCTCTGATTGAAGGCTTGCACTACGACTTCGAAGACGACCACGACTACAAGGACGGCGTGGAAGCCATCATCAAGGAGGCGTGCTAACCCATGGACACCATCATCTTCGTCAAAGACCGCGACTGGCCGGGCACCGACAGTCGTGTCTACGAAATTCAGGTGTCCAACTTGGTTGCGATATGCGTATCCTGCTGGGTGCTGCTGGAGGACGGACGGTTCTCTGGCGACGTGCTTCCCGACAAGGGGCTGCGCGAACGGTATTTCGCATTGTACGAACATGGCGGCGAACAGGCCAACTGGGATGCGTTCATCGACGACCTTTGGCAGACCGCCGATGACATGGGCTTGGAGGAGCTGTCCGACTGGTTCGCTGAAATGAACGACCCCACCACCATCAATGCCCGCTACTGGATTCACGACGGCGTCGAATACTTGGACGCCGCGCACACCATGCCAAGGAGCGAAATGTGACCTGTCTTATCACGAAAACCCCAAAGCCAAGCAGAAACAACCTCAACCTTCCCCTATGAAAAAAGGAGTGGAGAAATGACCGGTTTCATCGCCGTCGATATGCTGTCCGAAATCAGCAAGGCCCTCGAATACGAAAACGATTGGACTCAACTGAAGGACGGCGTGCTGGAATGCCGACTGCGAGACCAGTATGACGGCGAGCACACCGGCCTCGCCCGCGTCACTATAAACAAGGCGGGTAAGGTGTCCGTTATGGCATGGTCGGACAATCCGTACGAATACAAGACCATGCCCGAGCCGGATTGGACGCATGAATACGATTCGACCGACCCGGAAGCCATCGCGGAGGACATTTGGAACCGTTGCCCATACTGCGGGCGGGAATCCGACAAGTGCGTGTGCGAACGTTGCGCGGGCTGCGGTGTTCTTTTGGACTGGGACAACAGGGCGGACGGCGATTATGGCTACTGCGAATACTGCCATTAGAAAAAAGGAGAAACGGAAATGTTGAGAATCGAGAAGACGCTGAAAGAACTGCGTGACCTTCAAAACACCTTGCATGGACTCGGAATCGAAATGTCCATCAATGATGCGGATGTCGAAACGAAAAGCGATTACGAGGATGCGGCGATGACCATTGACATATACAAGCCGTGTCGTTGTTTCGCGTGGGTCGGCATGGACGGCGTGGTTCACATGAGATGGAATTCGTATCCCGATGCCTTCGCGTGGTTTCGGATGAACCTGCTTTTGGACCTCGCTCGCGGCTACATGCTGAAAGCGGACAATATCACGAAATCGTGGACGCACCTTCGCAGGAATCTCGACGGACAAGCCGACGAAATGCCCCTCCCCGACAAACTGGCCGGAAGGAAAGCGGAATACGAGGATGCAGCCAACCGGCTACGCGACCTTATCAAAGCTGACCCGATTGCAATGGATTTATCCCCTTACGAATGCGAACGCCTTGAAAGGTTCCTCCGCGACCCGCAGAAGGAGCGTCTTCTGGAGTACGACCCGGACGACCCGTTTTATCGGAATATGTTCAACAGGGGATTGATTGACCGCGAGGGACTGACTGAACTGGGACGAAAGGCTATGGAACATTACATTTCCGTGCGTCAACCTCGGATACGGGTTGGTTTGTCTTCTTAACCAACTGTGTTATACTGGGGGTGTTCACATAAAAAAACAGTCGAAAAGACCACCATCCCGATTCGGAGTAACAACAATGCATAGCCTATACAAGACCGCAGGTAAATGCACTCTCAACCGAAACAAAGTGCGTTACCCCAACCAAAAGGAAGCCCAACTCGCCTTGGCCGTCATCAAAGGACGAGGCAATCCGAAACACACTGAGAAACGCGCATACCATTGCCCCGTCTGCCACGGATGGCATCTGACTAGCGCCGAAACCGTTAATGATACAGTCCTGTCCGGGAGTGTGCTCCAACACACCAATCCAGACGCGTTCGACACAGGAATGAAAGCGTTCCTCTCTGGTTCCAAACGCGGCAAATATTCCGCAAGCAAAGCCAGCCTGACCCGACGTGTCCGACATTTGCTCCACTTGTTCGCGGCTAACGATATTCCGAAGGACTCTTGGGACAATCCATGGTTGTGGGCAACTCTTAGATTCCAAGTCATGTGGAGGGGCGGAGACCAGAAGGCCGAACAGCTTCTATCCACTTCGAAGAAAACGGTCAAAATGGCGGGCGACATGCTCACCGAAGACAAGGAGCCGTTCCTTCGCGTGGCTGAAACCCGGAAGGAAGCACAGAAATTACAGAATACACCACTACCGGCATGGTTGGCCGTCGCACTGATGTCCGACAAGGGAAAGGAGCAGAAAGTTTGAACGAAAACGAACTGAAAGAAAGGGCCGTCCACTCATTGCTCCAATCGAAGCTTGGTAAAGTCGCCCCGGCGGAAGCGTTCGTCATCGGATGGCGGAAAGGCTGGGACGAGGCTATCGACATGGCTTTGGAAATCCTTCGCAATGAACTCGATAAAGATGGCGAGGACGAATCGTGATTTGTTCCAAATACACATGCATGTTGTGCGGAAGAGTCACCGACTTGGACACCGGCTACAAGTACATCATCTCCGTCGTCCAAACAGGCGGTCACGGTCGATGCTCATACGCTCGAACATTGGTCATCTGCCAGCATTGCATGCGCACGCATAAAACCGTCATGACCTTGCAACGCAAATCCTTGAATGAGGAAAACGTTCTTGAATTCCACAGGCCACCGAAAACCCGAAAAACGTCCACCAAGAAAACCAGCGGGAAGAAAGGCTGAACCGTTTTATGGACACTAGTGAAAAGCAGATTATCGGAGAGAACGCCAAATACGTTTCCGACACCATCCCGCAGGAAACCAAGGATGGGCTTCGCGCCCATTTGAAGCCCGGATACGCCATGCCGGACGGCACCCATTATGCGACAGGCATGGATTACACGGAACTTATGCGCAATCTGCGCAACATCCAATACTGTGGCTGTCCGCTCTGCCACGACACGCAGTCCGGATTGGAAACCATTCTCGCGACCAGCGGCATGACCGTCCGTGAGCTTGCCGAGGAAATCGCATGCGACGAATACGATTCGTATTCTGTCTCTGAAATCCGCGACCTTGACCCGGAACAGTTGAAGCCAGTGGACGAGATTATCGAGGATATCAACCGTTGGAGCCACGACCAGCATGCGCTCGAACACGCTTCCTTCGGCACTGTCAGGCTTCTGTCCGTCTACTTGAACGTCAGCCTCGACCAGATGTACGACGAATTGGATTATCAGACGCTCATCTACACGCCATGGGAGGAGGACTCCCACATTCACGGCTATGTGACGGTCATCCGTTACAAGGACGGAAAGTATGAGGTGGATGTTCCGGAATGCCGATACCAGTGCGACGAAATGTATTGGAACGCGCGTCGCAAGATGGAAGAATCCAACACTCCCATCACGTTGGATGTTCTGCGTAGCGAACCGTGGAGCAAGGAGCATCGCACTCCCGTGGCATTGCCGGAACAGTATCGTGGCAAACAGTATCATCTGGGAGACTTACAGCCTGTCAACTTTGCTGGACAAGTTGGCCTCACATGATGTTCCGGTGGACGAGAGAGTTCTTATCGCCCTCGAACTGGAGGAACAGTTCCCCGTTGCGGTTGACTCCACTGTCCGAAAAGGACTGACATTTTCTAGGGAGAAGCCGATAGCAGCCTCTCCCTCTCTTAGTCAAGAAAGGAAACCCGATGGTTAGAAAAATGGTGAGCGTTCAAAAGATTGAGGGAGTGTATCCCATTGAGAACGCAGACCGTATCGAGAAGATTCGCATTGGCGGTTGGATTGTCGTAGTAGGCAAGGACATGGGATTAAAGCCCGGCGACCATGTGGCCTATTACGAAATCGACTCCATGCTGCCCGCCGACGACCCACGCTATACGGACTTGCAGAAGCGTGGTCAGCGTACCGTTCCCGTGTCCAACACGATTACCGGCGAAGAGAAGGAAATCACCGGACACGTGCTACGTACCGCGCGACTGCGCGGAGTGTACAGTCAAGGACTAGTCATGCCGCTTTCAACGATTGGCGTACCGGAGGACACTCCCATCGGCACTGATATCACCTTACAGGCGGACGTATGGAAGTATGAGGAACTGCCACCATTGAAAGGCGGTGACATGGTTGGTGCTTTCAACGCGCCATGCTCCAAGTCCGACGCCACGCGAGTGCAGAATCTCACCGCGTATTGGGATGAAATCAAACGGATTGCGTGGACGCCAACCGTGAAAGTGGATGGTACCAGCACCACAATCTACCGTGATATGGATGATATGGTTCACGTCTACTCTCGCAATTGGGAGTTGAAGCCGGAATGCGCGAACATGCAGGTGGCGGTGAAAACCGGATTGGTTGACGCGTTGGAGAAGGGCATGGTCTGCCAGTTCGAGCTGTGCGGCCCAAGTGTCAACGGCAACAGGTTGAAGCTGGCGTCCTATCGTCCATTCGTGTTCGCCGTATGGCGTGACAATATGAAACTCGACCGTAGGGATTGGCCGAAAGCCATGCTTGACAACGCCGTCCCACTCTTGGATGAAACCGAGTGGAAGCCGACCGGCGATGTGATGGACATGATTGCCAAAGTGGACGGTCTGCGCGGCAACGTGACCCGCGACTTGTTGGACGAAGGAATCGTCTGGCATGCGAAAGCGGGCGAACGGTTGAGCGACGGCCTGTACAACGAGCTTGGCAGCAACCGTTGCTTTAAAATCATCAACAACAAGTATCTGACCAAGCATGGTCTTTGATGTCGAATAGGGGTCTGGGCTTACTTTTGTGTTCAGACCCCTGTTTCGTCTTTCATATCATTCCTGTCTTGTTATACTGGGGATGTTTGCAAATGCCGGATGAAACAAAGAAGTGGCGAATTGAATATCTCCAACATGTCGGAAGAGACGATAGAAGAAAACCTACCCGACCTGTCCCCGCATTTAGAGGATGGGTTCAGTCTGAAACAGCTTGAAACACTCCACGATTATGCCGTGGAAGCTTTCAAGGCCGGAATCGAATACGCCAACAACAATCAAAAAGGAGCCACAAATTGACCAAGAGGAAACCGTGGGTCATTTCCGTTTCACCAGTCAAATGCCCCGACGATATGACCGGAATCCCCGACGTTTACATCCAAGCATGGAAGAAATACGTCGGCAAGGTAGAACCGCAGGGTGGAGACCGTGAGGATTGGATTGAAACCTGTTCCCGACTCTACTGGGGTGTCCGTAATCTAGGTGAGGACGCCATAGTCCGAGTGCATGGGAAAACCGACATCGACTCGAAACAGCTAATCGGATTACCGCACTTCGGACAAGTGTTGGACATGCCGCCAATCGACCAGTATGCGGACCCGTCTCATGCCGACCGTTACGCCATCAATTCCAACGTGCGTATGCTCATGCATCGGAAGACGAAACTCAGTTCCATCTACGAGGATGACATCAAACATGCGTTCGCTTCTCTTATTAGGGACGGTGTCTCGTCGTTCTTCATCAAATTCATGAACCAAGCCAAATGGCTACCGAATTTGAAAATCTCCGGAACTAATCTTGACGAGCTTGAACAGCAGGTGCAGGAGTGGGGAGATTGGGCGTTTGTTCATGCGGATGATGACCCGAATGCTCTGCTTATTCAGGAGAATGTCGATATCCAATACGAGTATCGCATGTTCATGGTTGGCAACCAGCCTGTCTGCGGCGCGGGCAATATCGGATTGAAAACACCAATCGACAACATGCATACGAGATTCGACCCTCAAATGCAGAAGATTCGTGACGACACCACCGTTAAGAATGTTGAACTCAGACCGGAATTGGCAGAACAATACCGTGAGTTCGCCACGCGAGCCGGACGAATGTTCTCACACTGCGGTTACGGCGCGTACACGCTCGACCTGTGTCTTATCAACGGTGAAGTGTCAATCGTGGAATTGAACGGTTTGATGAATTCCGGACTGTTCGCATTGAACATGAACGATTTGACGAGCGCGTTGCGAGTCAATTGGAAAGAGTGCCTTCCCCCGGTTCTGCTCGAACCGGCTATCTAAGAAAGGGACGATATTGGAAAACGAAGAAAAATGTCTCACATGCACCAAACGCGAGGTGACACTTTCGGATTATCCGAACTGGTGTCGATGCAACTTGGGCGTACTCCGCGATTGCGTGAACAGGCTCAACAATTCCGATGCCGGAATAGACTTCGGAATGCATTTCGGAAACCCGGACTTCGTACTGGAAGGCGACCCTAATCCAGCAAAAGAGAACATTCTTTTCTGCAAAGAGGACAAAAAGTACGTCTATCTGGAAGTCCTCACCATGGGAGACGAGAACACTCCGAAAGAGCATATTCCAATAGTCCGAATGTGCAAACCTTGCATGGCTCTTATGGGGGAATATTTTTGGAGCGAATATCTTCCGAAAGAGTTTTGGGAAGGATACGAGCAAAATGTGTTGCACACTCTGAAAAGACTGGTGGACGACCCCAGTGTCGAATCAGACGCCGACCTGATTAAGTATGCGAGAGAAATCGTCCACGGCGACATGCTCATCGACTGGTAGTGTCTGTTGGCTTGTTTTTAAATAGAGAGGGAGTATTTTTGCGACCACAATCAGAAGACACCGTGGAACTCACCACCGTCATCGACCCCGCCTCCATCACACGCATGGCGTCCAGCCATCCAGACAACAGGGAGACCACCATGTACGGCAGACATGGCAAGCATGACGGTAAGCCGCCAAAAATCAAAAGGTCACGGACTAAAACAGATAAACCCAAACATCCCATAGAACAGGTCATGCCAATCATCATGCTTGCCGTAAGTATCGTTTTCTTGGTGGGGATGATTCTAGCTCTCTGGTTTATGCCGGTTTCAGAACCGGAGAATATGATTGTCCGTCCTATTCTGACTGGCTTGATTGGTGTGGCGGCGGTTTCCGCCGACATTCCGGCTTGGGTGTATTTCTCCCGTTGGCGTCGAGATTCATAGAAAAGCTGAATCTGAAACATTTCCTTGTTATACTAGAATCGGCCACATTTTAGTAAAAGCAAGGAAAACACATGCCTAGAACCACACTAGCCGATGTCGCATCCGACTACGTGCGCAAACACCAGCACGAGCGACAATGCCGACAACTCGACTCCAACAGCCGGGTCACGCTCACCGTCATCCAAAACCAGTGGGCGAAACTTGCAGGACAGGAACCCATGACCATTTTCGACGCGCCGGAAGTCGTAATCAGAAGCATCGAAACCACACAACGCGGCCACGAACTGTTCGACCGCACAAAAGAAACAAACGGGGTCGTCTACTACGGCCTGAAAAACTGAAAGGAAACAAAAACATAATGTCGGAACTCGCAGAGGACACCAGAAGGGCAACGCTTCTACTGGGAGACAATCCGGAAGGAACTCAATGGCATACATGCTTGGACTTGTCCCACAATAAGTATGCCATCCAAAAACTGCGTGAGACCGGAAGGCTGAAAGCGGGGAAGGCCACTTCGCTGACCGTCGGACAGTTGCAGAACCTTCTCGCTAAAGCGCAGAAGGACGCCCACGGGTTCCAAGACACTCCCGCCAGCAAATGTTTGCGAGGTAGTGAGCCTGAACGGAGACTACAGGCATACAAGTTCGCTGAAAACCTCAACCGTGCCCTCTGCGAAGGTTCTCCCGTGTATTGTTCGGAGTCCGAACCGAGACTGGACTTATCTTTCCCGAGTTTCAAGGACTGACCATAATTGGGAAGGCATTCAAACAGACAAGTCCGACCGACGACGATAGGCGAGACGTCTTCTTTCGATAGTCTTATCGCCGCCGGAGTAAGGGATGGCAAGGAATGGGCGAGACAGCGTGTGCAGAAAAGGATAGCCGCCGTGCTGTCCGTTCTTGTCGCCCTGTCCTTGTGTTGTGGCGGCGGATACTATTGGTGGGATACCCAAGGCAAGGCGAAGCGTGCCCATGCTGAGGCGGAGGACGCCTGTTTCCAACAAGTCAGCAGGATGACGGAATCGTATAACAAGTCGCTCCGGCTGTATGCTCAGGTGTCTTCCAAGTTCAACGAGTTGGACGAATCATATGATTTGGACATGTTGGCTGCTTTGCAAGGCAAGAAGCCGAAGGAATATGAGAATCTGCATTGCTCCACGGACTTGGATGGCGACAAGCGGAAGGCGATGTCTTTGAAGCGTTCGTATGATGAGCTTTCCAAGGAGTATCGCAAGGCTCTTACCCCCGTTAGAAAATAGTATGCTATACTGGAAACGTTCACATACAGCCTATCGTTTAGGAGAAAAACTTGCACAACGATAACGTCAACCACCCCAGCCACTACACGTCAGGCCCCTTCGAATGCATCGAACTGACATCACGATACCCGTTCCTAGGAGGCAACGCAATCAAATACGTGTACCGCTGGCAAGACAAGAACGGTCTGGAAGACTTAAGGAAAGCCCTCTGGTATCTGAACCGAGCGAAAGCGGAAAGCCCCTACGAACCCATCGGACTTTACCCGCTCGACTCGCTTGTTCCACCTTACGGTCACTTCCAAATCGATGACGAATCAGTTCATATGCTGAGGAAGCTCGCCCGGCTCAACTGGCAGAATATGCGAGGATTCTGGAAGGGCATGGCCGAACTCGCTTGCAACCACCAGTCCGGTTACACCCGCGCCAAGAAGACATTGGAACGTCGAATCCGACTGTTGGAGTCCATGCTGACCGACGAAGAACAAACTATTCTGTCCGCTGTCTGGCAGGATAAGGAGCTGACCGAATCGCAGAATCGAATCGCCTACCGTCTGCAAGCCCGTGGTCTTGCGAAACTGGACAAGTCCGATGGCGTTTGGAATCCGACCGGAAAGAAGCGCTGACATGAAGGAGGAGAACGAAACGTTCCTTGAGCGAGTGTCCTATGCTATGTTCCGGTATGGTCTAGGTCTGTACTTGCTGTCCGGAATGGTGTCCCTGTTGGGGCTTGTCGGCTCTTTTCTGCTGAAACGATTTTCTTGGTATTGGGGTTTGCCTTTCGTCGTATGCGGCATACTGTTTCTAGTCGTGTTTCCACTGGCGTTGTTTCTCCTGTCGTTGACGTCCTCCCCTCGGCTGAAGCCGGGGGATTCCTCCTATCCTGACGATGGGAGAGGTTCTGGTTTCTAAGAGACTGCCACGGATTCGCGTGTAGCGTTTCCGTTGGTCTTATGTCCCTGTTCGACCGGGGTGCCGTCCGCGCCCCACAGGTTTTCCGACGTGACGGCGAGCGTGTCCAATCCCCGTTTGAGAATGTTTTTCGCCGCGTTCACGTCAGCGTTCGTCTTATACGAGCATTTTTTGCAAATGAACACCGCTTGGCTCTCGCGGTTTTCTTTCGCCACATACCCGCATTGACTGCATGTCTGGCTTGTGTAGGCCGGGTTGACGAGTATCATGCCCACGCCGTCGGCAAGCTTGGTCTTGTAGGCGAGCATGGAGGACAGTCTTCCCATGCTCGCCTGTCGGAGACTACGGTTGAGTCCACGTTTCGCCGCCTGACCATTGTGAAGATACCTGCCTTCATGCAACGGGTCGGGAACAGGCTTGTTGTGTCGGCTCATGTTCGCTAATCGTAGGTTCTCCAACACAATCAAATCATTGTCACGCACGAGTTGGGTCGTGTATTTTTGGTACACGTCATCCAATATACGTTTGGATTTCGCGTGCAGTCTTCTGATTTCCAGCCGTGTTCTCCGATACGCGCGGCTGGTCTTGCCGCTCTTCGCGTACTCCCGTTCGCTGGAGTATCCCGCGCTCCCAACCCTGCGGGCTTGGGCCTTCTGCCGTTTCCTGATTTCACGGTCGATGGCCTTCAACCTGTCTTTCGGCAGGTCCATGAATCGACCGTCGGAGTCGGCGGCGGCATGCACGCATCCACGGTCGATGCCGACCGCCCTGCCGGTCGGCTCATGACTGATGGGCGTTGGAATGTTGTTGAACACGACGGTGCGGTTCGTCCAATCCACTTGGATGGCCGTGTATTCGCGTATCGGCTGGCTGACGCGCACGTGCAGGAGGATGCGGTAGCGTAACGGTTCGCTCGGCAATGACATGCCTTTGGGGTTCTGTCCGGTGATGGTTATGATGCCGTGGTTGCGGTTGACCCGACGGTATACGGCGTTGCGTCCCCCGTTGTGCCAGCAGACGAAACGTTGCCCGTCACGCTTGTACGATTTGAAACGGGGCATTCTCCCCGGTTTCAACCGTTTGCTTAGCAGGGTCTTGCGTCGTTTCACGGAGGTGAACCATTCGACCCGTTCGATTCGTGTTGGGGACTCCAATATGAGGGATGGCACCGCCGCCAGCCAAGAACATTCGCTTCGGGACTGGCTGACGCTACGAGTGTCGGGCGTGCCGCCAATGGGGATGAGAGTCTTGTCCTTACCGTATTTGCAACGGTTCGACCTTAACTGGTTGAACCGGTAACGCCAAGCGTCACAAAGCCATTCCATTGCCTGACTGCCGGTATTCGCGTAAAGCTTTTCGGAACATGGGTCATGCTGGTCGGCATAACCGATGAACGGTTTGGCACCGTCCAACGTCACACGTTCCAACACGACTTTCTGGCTCATATTTCTAATAATACCACATTACGCGTAATATGGAAAAAAGAAAGCTGAGATTCCTCCCCGCACCTAAAGGCGGGGGCACCCTCACAGCAAAACAGTGGATGATTGGAGACAGAAAAACCATGTCGGAGAAAACGAGATTAAGGTTTCGTAGAATCGAAGCCGAATTGTTGAAAGCCTTCCATCGGGGTTTCAGCCTGTTGCTGGCGGTGTTCGTGTTCACGTTGCTGGCGATTGTGTTGCTTCATCTCGTATTTGGAACGTATGCGGTCGGGCTTCTGGTCATTCCGTCCGTCGTGGTGATTATCGAGGCTCTGCTGGCGGCTTTGGATTTTCTGTTTGAGTTCCTTGCAGGGGATGTTACGTATGAGCAAGCTGGCATAGAACCCCCCGAAGGAACTTTTTCTAAAAATTCTGAGGATTCTTCCGTGATAGACGATGCTCGTATGTTTGCCGCCGTTTTGAAGGTTTCTCGCAAGTCCGGCAAGTCGAAGAAGGGTGAAGCGCACTGAGTTTAGATTACCCCCTAGCATGCTACACGTTATATTGGAATTGTCCACATATGGTAATATGGGGGGCATGACTGGTACAACACACTCAAAAGAAATCCTGATGATACGAATCGGATACGCACCCCGACAAGGCCGCGTATACTTCCAACCACACACCGTGATGCAGGAATATCTCCGATTCAGCAAAGAACACGACAACCACGTCCTATGGAAATGCGGAATCATAGGCGTCATGAAAAACGTGGAGCAGGTAATCCTGTACGCGCACGACGAAGACCTCATGCTCATAGGCGAAGTGACTGGCTTCGGAAGCCCATACAATCCAAGGACATGGGACGAAGGAAGCTTCTACCAATGTCCCAAACCATGGTCTAAAGAACCAGCCAAATACTGGATAGCGTTGGACAACCTGAGACCATTGGAAGGTTTCAACCCAGACCTGTATGAACTCGCCGCAGGTAAAGACAAGGGCAAACCGTTGTCCTTGGTGTTCGAACGCAAGGTACCCATGCTGACTATGGCCGACGCCGATGGCAAACGCAAGTCCGCTACCACTTCCCGACGTTCGGGACTTACCCGTATTCGACTACGTGAGGTGTGAATGGTTCCAGTATTGGACACATTCGCAAAAACACCCTATACTGGAAGTAGTCACATAAGAGTAAGGATAACACCATGACCGAAACACTCATGGACAGACGCGCAGTATTCATGCGCATCAGTTCGGAATCAGACCTCATTGGAAAAGCCAGCGTCAAACCCGACGAAGACACCATCATCCGCTACAACTGGCGACAGGCGGAAAGCATGATGGATGAAATCATCAACCATGCGGAACAGAACGATGGCAAAGCCATCATCCCGTTCGACAGCATCGTCTCAGTCCGCTCGCTCGACACCTGCTCCCAGTTCATCCTCTGGCGCACCGACGGCAGATATCTCATCGGCAAACTGTACGAGTCCGGAGAGGACTACAAGTACGGTATGGACGACCGTGACGGCTACACCGCACCGACCGCACTGCGGGCGAAAACCGCGTCCCGCTGGGTGAAGGTCAAGAACATCAAAAGCGGGGATGACTTCCCGTTCGAGAAATGGTATATCGAAGCATACCGTCATCGCGCTCGTAGCAAGACACCGTTGGATGCAGCCTTGAAGAACAGTCACATGAACGTCATGTTCGTATATAAGGAGGAGGGTAAGGAAGATGCCTAAAATCATCGTGCCGGGCAAACGTCTCACGGCGGATGTCACCCATAAGATTCAACCTATGATTACAGTCAAGGATACGACCGGCAGGGAATGGTTCGCCCGAGCCATGTTCCTTAGTCTGAACCGTGGGACAGGCGACAATTGGAAGGTCGAGGATTTCAGCCTTTCCATCGCTGCCAAGGAAAATTACGCGTTCTACAAGAACACCAAGCTTGGAGTGGAAATCCGTCTCGACCAGAATCCTGAACTCAAGAAACTGGTAAACGAATACGTGTCCATAGTCAAAAAAGACACCACTCAAGCCGGAGCCTGATTTTTACCAAAACAGCAAGAATAGAACCTCCCTTTCGCGTAAGGTTGTTTACAGCGAAACGGAGGTTTTCTTTTATGGTTTATAATCCGTCAGAACCGCGTGACCCGCTGGGCAAGTGGATGAAAGCGCATGGTGGCAATCCGAAGGCGAGTCTTGCCGATAATGTCAAAAACTCAACTATGCGGAAGAGCATGGGGCGGCTGTCGATACCAAAAACACGCCGACAGCGGTAATTGACCAGATAGCCAAGACCGGCAAAGACGAGGACAACCGGCTGGAGGCGCTGATGAACCCGAACATCAGCGACGAGACGCTTGACTCGTTCAAGTACAGCGACGACGTGAGGGAGCGCACGGCAGTCGCGTCCAATCCGAAACTGGACGGCAAGACGCTCGACATGATGGCGGACGATGACAACTTCTATGTGAAACGTGCCGTGGCCCTCAACCGCAACACCCCGACCAACACTCTGGAACGGCTCGAAGGTGATGCCGACAAGGACATTGCCGACTACGCTCTCATGGCATGGTGTCGGAACCGTTCGCTGGAATACTGTAAGGAAGGCGATTACGGTAATCCCAGCGTCCTGCTCGGGCAGAACAGATACCATCAAACACTGAGGCTCGAAGAGCTTATGGACTACGACGATGTGAGAGACCCCATGCCGCTACCGGGGCAGGACGGTTACAACGACTATATCGAGACCAACGAGAAACTGCATGTCTGCGACGCGTACACGTCGGAGATAGCCACGGAGGCGGCTAGGAACGGCGACTACGACGCAGCCTTGCAAATCTTCGAGGCCGGTCACAGCGAATGGACAGACGACAGGGCGGGAACCACCTTCCCCCTTAGCAAAGGCAGGATGAAATGCCCCGCCATGGCTATCGACGCGGAGACGAAATTGGCTGACCAGTTCCTCTACCACGCCTCGTCCGAGCAGTGCGAAAAACTCCATGAGCTAGGCTACGATTCGTCGGCGCAGGGCATACTGAACCGTTTCGACATGACCAACACCATCAGCACCCGCCCCATGGCGGAACACTGCACGGTGCCGGACAGGCTCGACAGGCTCTCCCAGTCGAAGGACTCAGAGACGAGACTTCATGTGGCGGGCAATCCGAACACCAGCCTTCACACGTTGGAGACGCTAAGCGAAGACAAGGACGAGAAAGTCAGCCGTAGGGCCGTCATGAATCTTGAACATTGCCGTGAGAATCAAAGGCTTTCGGACGAATACGCGGGAGTCGATTTCAACGATGACAGCGGATACGACGATATCCAATTCGAATACTAAAAGAAATTGGAGGAGGAATGTACAATCCTTACAAGCAAGAGACCCGCTGGGCAAATGGGTCAAGGAGCATGGCGGCGCTTCAAGATTTGTTAGGTGAGGATTCCCCGCCTCTTGTGGGCGGGGAGGAATCGCCGTTCTAGGCTCGTTCCTTTTGGGTTTGTATGTATCGTCTGACGGTGTCCTCGCTGATGTGTCCGACGCTTCCGAAGTAGGTCGATGGCGACCATAGGCCACTTCCCCAGAATTTTCTTCCTTTGAGTGCGGGGAATTGGGTGAATATGCGGACGGCGCTGATTGATTTGACCGTTCTGGCGATTTCGGCAGGGGCGGTCTGCGGGTTGGCGGTGACGAACATGTGGACGTGGTCGGGCATGACCTCTATCTCCTCCAACGTCCATCCGTATGCGGCGCAGGTCTCGGCTATGGCGTTGCGGCATGCGATTTCGACTTCTCCGGTGAGTATCTTGTGCCTGTATTTGGTGCAGAAGATAATGTGGTAGCCGAGTTCATAGACTTGGTGACTATTTCGTTGCATGCTCATAAAACCTATGGTATCATAAGAGGCATGACCATTGGGAAAAGCAAGACGGCGCAACATAGGGAAAGCATGGTGAATGCCACACCCCAACGCACCCTCGTACTCCCATTGGACATCTCACCTGAACAATACGGAATCTTCGAGGGATTGGCCGACTCCTACAACCGCATGTGGGGTTCGCTTGTCTCATGGTGCGACAGCAACCGTTCGGTCAACCGCACCAGAATGCAGAAGGACAATTACGCGAGACTCCGCGCCGAATATCCGGAACTGCCATCCCAGTTCGTCTGCATAGCCATGCGCGACGCCGCCGGAGCGGTGCGCTCGTGGAACTCGAACCATCCGAAACGCCGGTGGAACCTCAAGGCGTCACGCAGGAAAAAGACCATCAACTACGATTTGAGGGTCATGTCCCTGCGTGGCAACCTGCTGTCGTTGAGCGTCACGCACGGCGAGAAAAGACAGCGGATACTGTTGCCGGACATTCCCGAATGGTTCGACCGCAGATACCCCGAACGCAAATTGAACGCGGCCAAACTCGTCCTCGACCCGGACGGGCGAAACGCGAGCGTCATGCTCGTATACCGCCTACCCCAGTCCACTCCAATCGAACATGGGGACGTACTGGGCGTTGACTTGGGACAGCACTCCCTCACCATGGATTCGAGAGGAGGTGAGACCTCCTATTCCCGCATGCAGGGAATCAGACGCCGTTACGCGCACAACAGGAAGACATTGCAGGAAAAAGGCACCCGAAGCGCCCGCCGCCGGTTGAAGGCGATGAGACATCGGGAAGAGCGGTTCATCCGTGACGTCAACCATCGCGCGTCCAAAAGATTGGCGAACACTCCGAACGTGAGTGTCATAGCGTTCGAGGACTTGGCGTACATCCGCCGTCAGGCGAGGAAAGGAACCAAGACCGGCAGAAGACGCCGCAACATGCTCAACCAGTGGCCGTTCGCCCAACTGCAAGAGTTCACCGCCTACAAGGCCGCAAGGAACGGCGTCAGAATCCTAATGGTAGACCCCGCCTACACGAGTCAGAAATGCAACCGTTGCGGATACGTGGACGCGAGAAACCGCAATCACGCGAGATTCGACTGCCTCCGTTGCGGGCACAGCGACAACGCCGACCATAACGCCGCGTTGAACATCCGAGACAGAGCCATACAAAACCTTGGATAGATCCAAGGTCAGGGTGCCGTCAACCACCCATGATGGATGGGGTGCCCGCGACGACCTCCCTTACGAGAGTCGCGGGGGTCACGCCCACGTCCAAACCGCGACGCTCGTCATCGCGGTAGTTGACTCCCCATGCCTCGCCGGAAACATTGAACGTTCTGGCCGATGACGGTTGGACTCAGACCCGCATCAACGTCGCCGGTAATCCGAATACTTCGACGGAAACATTGGACTATATGTCCGACCAGTGGAGTCCCCATGTGAAGCGTGCTATCGCGACGAACTCGAACACGTCCGTTGAAACGTTGAAGAAACTGTCCCACGATTCGGATAAGTCCGTGAGACAGTTGGCTTATTCCGGATTGAAGCAGAAAGGTGAGAAACCTATCGACAAGCCATTCAAACCGGCCAAGCCGGTCGAAGACGACAATCCCGGAAAATACATGAGCGCCGATTTCGACCCGATGGAATACTTCGGTCTGAACGACTGATTCAATCCGCCGATTCTGAATCCCTCCCCTATTGGAATATCCGTTGGGGGAGGGATTTTTCCGTTTTCCGAAGGTTGACAACAGTCGAAACCATTAGAGTCGAAACCAGTGATACAGGAAAGATTCCACAGAATCGAAAGTGGTTGACCCGAAATGGCAAGAGACGGTTTCTATCGTCCGGAAAGCTTCATCAGCCCCGGTAGCGAATACGGTCTGCTCCGAGCGGCGACACCGGACAGAACGGTATGGCTGTATGCGAAGATTCCTTGGACGAGCGCACTATTGGATGGTGCGGGCGACTCCAAAAGGAAGGAAGCCGAGCAAAGCTTCATGGCTTTCTTCGACGGGCTGGCCGGTGAGGTCAGCGTGGCGGGCATGCGCTACAGGGATTTGCTGAAAAGCGAATACCGTGAATTCCATCTGCTTACGGGTTCCATGCCTATCCCCTACCGTCCGCCGGTAATGCAACAGGATGATTTGAAAAGCTATCAGGCTTACTATTACCGTAATCTGAACGTGTGCAAGCAGTTCGCTGTCATCGGAGTCCCGTTGAAACTGGGTGGCGAAGCCGGTAGGAAAGGCCGTAAACAGTCGCTTCTTCGGAAAGTCACCACGAAGTTCAATCAGCTTAGCTTCTCCATGGCGAACGGTTACGCCATGTTTGAGGAGTATCTGCCGGACGCGCATCGTATCGAACGCATCATGTTGAACGCCGGTCTTATCCCGTTCACCATCATGGAGGAAAGCGAACGCGAGCAGATGGTTGCGATGATGGAGACTTGGTGGGTGAGTCGAGCGTCCGCGTCCGCCCTTCCCATCATTGCCGAGAACGACCACCTGCATTTCTTCCCGAACAGTAAGGTCTGCCAGAACGCGAAACGACTATACGATGAGGGAATCGATTGCGACCAGTGGAACATCGACAGCGAGTATCCGGCGTCCATCTGCTTCGCCCGAACAACCCAGTTCGCACAATCGGACATCACCGACCCGTCCAACCTGTGGATTGCGAAACTGATGGAAGTCGCTACGGCGGGTGGCGCGAACGCCGTCGGAACGTCCATTCGCGGCAAGGTCGAACCCGGCAAGGTGACGGCTGACACGATTCGCCGTAACGCCCGCACGATTGACGAGAACATCAAGGAACGTTATCAGCATGGCCGTGAGGCTTCCGCCGATATGACCGATTTGAAATATCGTCTGGACTATAAGAAGGCCATTTACAATTCTCCCGAAATGCCGCCGAGCATCATCGATTTGAGTGTCGCCACCTGTGTGGCAGGTAACGCTCAGATTGCCGTGGACTCGTTGCAGAACATCCAGAATTTCGAGTTCACGAATCTGACCACGGCCAACGAACAGTTGATGGCGTTCAAAAGCATGCAGGCGTGTTCTCCGGTGCGTATGACACCGTATGAGATTCACTGGTCTGCGACCTGCGTGGCTGGTGGCGGCGTGAGTAGTTTCGCCAAGGCCGGTGATGATACTGGAGCACTGGTCGGATTGACCGAAGCGAACCGGCAACCCGTTTACGTGGGCACTACCACCGTGCAGGATAAGGATACCCGACCGGGCATTCTGGTCATCGGTGAAACCGGTTCCGGAAAGTCCATGCTGTTGGTGAGCCTGTTCCTCCAGTGGATGCTGATTGACTCCCGTAGCGGCAAGGGCAAAACGCCTTGTATTCTCGTCAACCCGAAGGAAGGCAACGACTTCGAGGATGCCGTCCTGTCCCGTAACGGAACAGTGCTCCGAATGGATTCCGACATCGCTGACGGAACATTCGACCCGTACAATGTGCTCCGAAGCGAGGAAGAGGCCAAGGATATGGCCGCTATCATGATTTCCGATATTCTGAAACCTGACGGCGATACCTCCTATGAGCTTACCGTTAAGGCCATGCTGGATTACGGTTACAAGAAGGGTGGCCGCTGTTGCGGGACAATCCTGTACAAGGCGGCTACCGACTTCCGTGCTCTCCAGCAAGCGGGGAAAGACCCTTCGCAATACAACTTGTATCCGGACACGTTGGACGTGTTCAAACTGATTACGATGAGCGTCAATACGAACCAGTCGTTGCGTCTTATCTTCGGTACGAACGATAACGTGACCCCTTTGCGTGTCAGTCAGAACCTTACCCTTATCAACGCTGGAAACCGTTCCATGATTCCGGAACAGGGAGCCGAGAACACCGTTACAGGACGTATCCAACGTTGGGTGCTTCGTATGATTGTGTTCGGCGCGGGTGCCGCAGTAAGCGAACGAGACGGAATGGTCGGCATCGATGAGGCTTGGGCAATCCTAGGCGAGGACAAGGGTGCCGCCAAGGTGAACGAGTGGATGCGTACCGCACGTTCCCGCCGTTTCACCCCGGTGTTCGCCTCCCAGAAGGTCAAGGAGTTCATCAACGCTGGCATGACCGGCGGTATCGGCCGAGCGTTCCTGCTGGCTTTGGACGACCCGATTCAGGATTCTCCTGCCCGTGACGCTTTGCGACTGTTGCAGATTGAGGATTCCGGCAATCGTATCCGCTCCCGTATGAGCATGGGTGATACGAAGGAGAACGATGAGCCGAACTGGGCTGGCATGAGGCGTCTGCGTATCAAGGACAAGGAGACCGGCAAGGACAAGACCATTCGTGGTGCCGTCGCCTACTTCAAGGATTCCAGCAAACAGCCGGTACCCGTCGAAGTCATCATTCCGCCAGACCTGTTGAAGGAAATCTCCACGACCGCAACCGATAAGATTCGCCGTGAAGAGGAGAAGAAGAAAGCAATGCAAGCGTCAGAAACGCAGGAAGGACAAGAACAGTGAGCTACAAGGATTTCTTCGGAGAGAACCGTCCGACGCCCCATAAGACGGAGGATGAGCAGAACATCACACCATTGTCTCCGCCGACGTTCGACACCACGCCGGTCGTTGAAAAATATGATGTGATGTCTTTCCAAGGTTTCTCCAGTGGAAGACCGTTGCTGTTGGAACGGCCCACCAAGTATGTGAATCGTATTATCAATTCGATGAAGCAGATTATCGCCATTCCGGAGAACGACCAGTATGGTGGAATCGCTGGAAGAGTCTACCTGTCGCCTATCTTCACACTCCCCATGGCACTGCTCCATGAGGGTGACAAAATCGGCAATGAGACAGTGAACCGTTACCCGTATCTGCATTTCCCGACGAACCATGATTGGAACGTGGACGAAATGAGCTTGGACAAGTATCTTCTAGCCATCGAATACATGTTCGTCATCCATGACATTGCTCAGGAAAGCTCCGAGGGAGACCTTCTCACTTATGGTGTGGACGGGGATTATACGATGGATGATGACGCGTGGAAAACCGCGTGCGAATGGTCTAAGGAAATCAGCAAACCATTGTCCGACCTTAATTGTGGCCGACTATTGGGGTTCGCAATCAACAGTAAAAGCGAGAAGGAAGTCGATATGGTCGTGAACCTGTTCGACCTTTGGGGGGAGGAGCGGGAACCGCAACAGATTCTATCCGACGCGCAGACTGCGGCGGGTGATGTGGAAGACCTTTACGATATGGTGTTCAGTATCCCGTTTGAACCATTCCACTGATTTCCCTCCACTTACCTAAAAATTCTGTTAACTTGGAAGAGATGGCAAAAATCTCTTCCAAGTTTTTTGTAAGGCGGGTACAGTGCAAAGTTTTGGAAAAATGGCGGCGATGGGGATGGCTGGCCTACTCCTCTTCGACATGATGATAACGGTCGGCGTGACCAGTATGAGTACCGTGTCCGATACGGCCATGATGTCCATTCGCTCCAACGGATGCAAGAAGACCTCTGCCCAAAGCAGTTCGGACAGTGGGAACAGTCTCATAGACAAGTACATAGCCAAGGCCGAGGAAATGGCTAAGGATGGCAAAATCGGCTATAGCCAGTCGAAACGAAAGCTTAATCCTGATGTTGACTGTTCCAGTTTTGTCTACTACGCGTTGACGAAGGGTGGCGTCAAGAATCTGGGTGACTCTCCGTTCAACACGTCCAGTATGGACGACCCAATGAGCAAGGCCGGTTTCACCAAAACCGACTTCGATGGTTCCGCAGACAAGCTCCAGAAAGGTGACGTGGTATGGCGGGACGGCCACACGGAAATCTATATCGGGGACAATAAGACCGTTGGCGCTCACGAGGACACCGATGGCAAGGATGGTGACAGCAAGGGAGACGAGGTGTCGGAAGTCCCGTTGGATTACGGTGGCGGTAAATACACTTCCTACTATCGTCTTTCCAACTCTTCCGCGTCCAGCTCCTCCGACTCCTCCTCTTCGGACTCCAGTAGCTCCAATTCATCTTCTGATTTCAAAACCAATGATGTAGCAATCAAAATCGCCAAGGCGTTCGCGTCAGCGGGATTCTCCAAAGCGGCCACGGCTGGAGTATTGGGCAATGTGTATGCCGAATCCGGTTTCGTAGCGGACAGGAGTGGCAGTGGCAATGCCTACGGTTTGGGACAATGGGACCCCCGAAGCAAAATCCGCACATGGATGGACGCCAACGGTTTGAAGGATACCCCCGACTCGGATGAAGACGGGCAGATAAAAATGCTTGTGGCAACCGCGAAAAGCTCCTTCAACAATCATTACTTGTCGGAAGCCAAGGCCGAGATAACCGTCAAGAACGACAATCTGTACGATACTTGGCATGACGCCAGCGACCCGGAAGTGGCCGCAGTTGCATGGATGGCCGGATGGGAAAGGCCAACTTGGGCCTCCCGTAATGAGGATAACCGAAAACAGGTAGCCAAGAACTATTACGACAAAGGATTGAACGACATCTCCTTCAACGGCAAGAGTGGGGATTCCGATGATGACAGTTCCCAATGTTGCACACAATCCGACGATACGGACGGAACCACCGATACCGCGTCGGCCAATGTGACAGTAACCAATTCCGTTCAAGCATATACGGATAAGTATGGTCAGGCCGCTTTCGATATCGGCAAGAAGTACGGTATCCCATATGAGGCGATTCTTGGACAGTCCGCAGTGGAAAGCGCTTGGGGCGCTTCCAGTCTGACGACTAAATATCATAACTTCTTTGGCATTAAGGCGGTCAATGGTCAAAAGTCGGTCAAGCTTGCCACCAAGGAATGCAATCAAGGTGGATGCTATGACACGACCGGTGATTTCGCGGTCTACGATTCCGACGAGGATGGTTTCGCCGGTTATGGCAAGTTCATCACCGAGAATTCCCGTTATGCGACGGCATTGCAGAAGCGTACCGACCCACACGCGTATATTCAGGAGTTAAAGAATGCCGGATATGCCACGGACAATAATTACGTCTCGACCGTTTGGGGTGTGACCCAACAGTTCATTGCTTACATCAAGCAGACAAACAAGTTCCCACCATCGTCAGAAGTGCAGTTTGATTCCGCTCCCCCGGCTGACACGGGTGGTTCCTCAAGCGGTTCCTCAGACGATTCCGATGCGAACACCACGTGCCCTGTGAGTGACGATAGCGGTAGTACTTCGTATGGTTCCGTCGGCGGTGCGCCTACCAAGGATGGGGACTTTTCTTGGATGTGTTCGGGCAATCAGAAGATTTGTAGCGCGTCCGACGCTGGTGTGTTCTACCCGCATTTGGAATATGGTCATCAGTGCGTCTGGTATGCATGGAACCGTCTTGCCATGATTCACGGCAACGAAGGCTGGTCTTGGGTTATGGGTAACGGTGGTGACATCGCCAACAATCTGAAAGGCCAATCCGGTTGGACGGTCGATGGGAACCCTAAACCCGGTGACGGTATATCAGGTCGTGGTAGCCCGTTCGCCGGTGGTGGTGATTGTGGTCACGTGGCCGTGGTTGAGGAAGTGTCCTCCGACCCGTCCGGTTGGAAAATTCGTATCAGTGAAGGCAACCGTGATGGTTCCGCGTCGTTCTCCTCCTATGGTTCTCGATGGCTGACGAAATCCCAGCTTTCCAGCACCGACTGCCAATTCTTCCGTAATTCCAACTGGAAGAAGTAGTTTGAGTTTTGACTTCCTCCCCTGACTGAAGTCGGAGGTTTTACGGCGCAACACATAAAAAAAGAGAAGGAATGTAGATTCCTTCTCTTTTTGCTTAAGTAAGGCACTATTCTCTGTCGTGAATGGTGGCCGCGTCCTTCGCCGGGTCAAGGTCTGGTGCCTGTTGCTGGCCGTTGGTTGTGTTTCCGGCCTGAATCAAATCGTCCCACATGCTCCAATCGACTTTTCCATCCATGCCTCCCATGCTGGTGGGCGCGTTCAGTACGCGGGTGATGCCGGTTGGATTCATACCATTCCAATTTAATGCGCCTGAAACTGGAATGGCGATTCTGTTGCCCTCACCGATACTGTCGGCAACCCTGTCGGGAGTCCATGCGGTCAGGAACGGGTTAATCCACCAGTTCTGGTTTCCTACATATTCGATGTCGGAGACCTTTCCGTTTTTGATGGTGAGGATGTCGTTAATCTGATAATCCCGCCATGCCGGGGTGAGCGCATTGTAACCGCCCATAGAATAAGTGTCGCCGCTAGTGACGAGGATGGAACGAACCTTGCCTTTGACTCTTACCTTGCCGCTTTCGAGCACTGTGGCCGTCGGGTCTTTGACCCATCTGGCTCCGGTGCCCCATACTTCGTTCTTCCACCATGCTTGGGAGGTGGGCATGGTGTCGCATAAGGACTGGTAGTCGGAGGTGTTGCACACGTAGGAGGGGGCGTTGCTTCCCCATCCTTGATTGATTTTCATGGAGGTGGGCATGTCCGCCGGAGTCTCGATATTGTCTGGTGTTCTTAATGCGGACAATACTTGGTCGGCTGGCTGTTTGGCCCACTGGTGTGGGTCTGCGAGCGAGTCTACTCCCCAATTGCGCATGTCTTTTTCCATTTGGAGGGCGATGGTCTTGTTCTGTTCCTTTTGTTTGTCGGACAAGACTGGGGTTTTCTTCTTTTTGGCCTTGTTGGTGGAGCTGGAGGAGCTGGTGTTGGCGCTGGCTTGGGTCTCTTTGGTGGACGTGACGTGCTTGCGCCATGCGCACCATCCGATGACGAGCGCCAACACTAGGACGACTGCTGTGATTATGGTGATGGTTTTTTTGTTGTGGGACATGAGTTCAGCCTTTTGCTAGGAAGTTCGGACGGGTGTTCGAACATCTAGAAGAATCTTAGCGAGAAACCCTGCCGTCAGCCTTCTTGTACTGGGATTCCCTTCCATCCAACCCGTTCTTTCCGAGGCGAAGCAGGATAGTGTTCATCCACATGACACCCGTGGGGATGAGGTATCCGATAAGTGCGAGCAGGAGGCAGAAATTATCTCCGGGGTTCCAGTGAACGTAGAGCATTGGAACGATTGCCATGAGCACGCAGTCGATGGGGATGTCACGCAGTTTGCCCTCATGGAATTCGATTCGGAAGCACCAGATGATGGTTTGGAGGATGGCAACGAAGATGAGGAACGTGAAGATGTCGAATGCTCCGACGGCGATTGAGGGGATGACTGTTCCGAAGAAGTTGTTGAACATCGTTTCGAACGTCTGTCCTGCACTGGTCATGGACAGTCCTCCGATTGCGAGGACGATGACGCAAATCGAGTAGACGATGAACGTGCCAATCGAGATAAGTAGCGTTGCCATTTTGTTTTCTCCTTTTTCTTTAGGTCATAATTTGTTTCCTTATGGCGACTCTTTTTTGTGGACATTCTCAGTATAGCACGAACCTAAACTTTCTACAATAACTCGCCACCCAAGACGACGACACGCCAAGAAAACACCCCAACCAGCCCCAAACTCCCCCAAACAATTTTCCTGTTTTCAAAAGGTTTACAACAAACAGTCCATTAGTGTCGTTAATAGATTTCCGACATTCAAAAAACAGATAATGAATGGAGTCCTCGATGGCACAGAATCGCGGTGGACGAAGCCGCAGTAGAAGCAAAGAGCCGACCCATATCTGGAGCGGCTTCTGGTGTGGACTCATAATCATCATCGGCGTAATCCTCTGGACTTTACTGAGACTTCCGCTCATGCCGTTCATCTGGCTGGGAATCCTCGTAGGAGGAACCACGGCCACCTATCCGACGCCCGCACGTAAGACAGACCCCATAGACCCGAAGAAACTCAACGTCTACTACCGTTGGAAAGATATGTTCTCCGGGCTGAAACCTTACTCCCGTCCCGAAAAGGACGACGAGTTCGATGAGAACCCCGAGACATTCACAGACCTCATGTCCAAGTCCGACTGGCTTGCCGTGCATAGGGTCTCATGGTGGGTCGGCTGGTTCGTCGGCCTGTACGCCAGTCGTGGATGCGGATTGTGGACGATACCGTTCAACATGATATTCGGTTTCATGTCGGTCATGGGCGTCATCCATTGGCGTGACCGTCTTGTAGACCGTCGGCATATCTATCAGGGTGTGAGCGTGTTCGCCTTCCTGCAAAAAGGTAAACCGTCGCAGAAGACCACCGCCATCGTCTCCGCTGTTATTCTTCTTGTTATACTGGGAGCTTGCGCATATTTGGGGTTCGTGGACATTCCCACGACGCTCAGTCTTCCCGCACTTCTGTTCCTGTCGCTCGTGACGAAATTCGACAAGAAGAAGCAGACCGCATATTGGCGTGAACTTGTAAAAGCGCAACGCATGCTGGACGGTTGGGTCAAAAGCGACGACTTGGCAAAGATGTGGGGAGGAGCCTACGTCACCCAAGTCAAGAAGGTCGGCCATCGCAAGAATCCGATGCACGTCATGCGCGTCCGCTTGCAAGACCAGTATGACGCCCCAAGAAGCAATGAGAAGGTATTGAAGGCCGGTGTGGAACCATTGCGCTCCTCCGCCACTTCCAGCGGATACAATTTCATAGCCCTGCTCGCCGCCAAAACCATCAAGGAGAACGGCTGGCAGTTCGACCCAAGCCTAGTGCGAATCGTATACGGCAAGGACGAGTCCTGCATTCCCGACATCACCAAGAAGAAGGTCGGAGCAAAAATCGCCCAACTGGTTGCCGACATCGCCTACGATTATTGCGCTCAGAACGAATGGCATAAACGTCCGCCGCTCGTTCAGGTCATCGACGCCGCCGCAGACGATGAGGAGGAGGCGGCATGGCTGATGCTGTTGCACAATCCTCCCAGTGGTGGCGCTCTCATCACCCAATTGGGATTGGAATGGCTGGCGAACCCGTTCAGCCCCGCCGACATCATCAAAATGCCTATCTTCTCCGACTTGGAGAACTCGTTCATGCTCGCCGCACAACCCGAAACGAGACTGAACGACAAGGGCAACAAGTATCGTCCGGCGGGTTTGACGCAAAGCAAATCGTTCAACCGGTATATCGAGCTGTCCCGCCGGTTCAAGCAAGACCAGAAGGCTTGGCAGGATATCGTCGGCTCGAAACTGAATCTTCCCGTCTGCAATTACGACGAAGAGAAGATTGCCGAAACCAGTGAGGGCTGGTCTATCTCGTTCATGCCGGAAATGCTGACGGCACCAGACCGCACGTCCGACTTCATGCGCTACGACCTATCGAGTCTAGACCCGTCCAAGGATTTCGTCGGACTCATCGAGGAAAACGGCATCACCTCGCTGGTCATGGCGGACAACGCCCCTTTGAGAATCGACCGTCTGACCGGTTCCCGTCCGGAATACCGTCGTTACGCTCAGGCGCTCATCTACAAGGCGCTCATGGACGTGATGCCATCCCGTGCGGAAGTGGTCATCGACTCCTGTCAGCAGATGGGCAAGGACACGGCCATCTGGCGTATCGGATTCCATTTGGGACGTGGCGGAACCGTTGCCGACGTGCGCAGGAAAAGCGCGAACATCAGTGCCGCCGTCGGTTCCGAACGAGTGTATTGGGATTGGCAGTCGGCGGACCGTGCGACAGTATGGCTGTGCTCCAACCCGTATTTGGGCACCGACCCGGACAGTGTGTCCCATTGGAAGATTCGAGCCGCCCAGAAGGAACTCATTCAACTAGCCTTGTCTGACGCTTGGGGTGTTGCCGGAGTTCAGGACAGTTCCGGCAAGACGCCGACCGTCGAATCGTTGGGTGTGCTTCCGAACAACAAGGAAGTCCTGCTCGCCAAATTCCAGATTCCGGGCGGATTGGATTTGGACAAGCCGCAATACAATCTCGGCAAGTTCCTCACCGAAGCGAATTATCCGTATGGTCGAATCATCCAAGCCTACGGCACGGATTTCTCCATGGTGTTGGCGAAGAAGAGTCCGTTCCCGACAAGCGTCATGGCGGATTGGGAGACGGCGAAGAAGTGCGACCGTCGCAAGTTCCCGATTGGCGTGGACGATTTGGGCAATCCCGTGTATTGGGATACGAAGACCACGCCACATCTGCTCATCAGCGGTAAGAGCGGTAGCGGCAAGTCGTCCGCTTCGCAGATTGTCATTGCGGAGGCTTTGCTGAAAGGCGAGGACATCATTCTCATCGACCCGTCGAAGGGTTGCATCGATTTCACCCAGTGGGCGAAGCCGAAGGCTCTGGCGTTCGTCGGCCTGTACCAGTTGCGTGAGACGGAGGCTGTGATTTCTTGGGCACGTGAGGAGATGGCCGAACGCGTGCGCATCAACAACAAGTATGGCGTGGGCAACATCTTCGAACTGAATCCGGATGACGTGGAGGAGGCAGACCGCAAGCATCTGAAACCGTTGAACATCCTGTTCGATGAGTTCAACTCGTACTTGCAGGAGACCGGCAAGACCACGCAGAATCCTCAGAAGGACATGCAGATTGCCAACGACAATGCCGCCGTGTCCGCCACGAACGCTTCCATCGCCCGGACGATGAGCGCGTTGAGCAAGATTATCGTGCAGGGTCGTACCGCTGGCATCCGATGCATTTTCGGCGCTCAGCGTTTGACGATGGACGATATGAAGAAGTACAACGGCAACGCGTTCTTCCGTTCGTTGGGACGTATCCTCTTGGGAATGGACTCCCCCGCAGGCGTGGTCAGCGCCCAGAACCTCTCCGAAGCGAACCGCACCCAGAAGTCGTTGAAGAACGAGGATGGTCTAATCCCGGTCGGTCGTGGAATGTACGAAAGCATGCAAGGCACTCTGATGGCCGTGCAGACATGGTATTCGGGCGGTCAGGACGAACTGGCTAAGCTCGTTGCCGACATTCCGAACCCGGAACCCATCGACTACCAGCAGTACATGCCGCGAGCGGCGGAACAGTTCACAAAGCTCGACGTGGAGGATATCAAGGAAATCTTCACTTCCAACAACGGTTCGGAAAACGTCGAGGACGAGGACGTGGAGGAAGAGGAATGGTAATCATCCCGCTCTTCCGGCTCGTCTTTTCCAACAATCCCAAAGGAGGGGAATTCCAAAAAAAATGTCGTTCATTCTAGGTGATGATATTCACGGCCTTCCGGTCGAATGGCGTACTGAAGAAGGCAATCAGAACATGCTGACCATCAGCGGCAATCATGGTTCGGGCAAGACCATGCTTGCGGATTCCATCATGTTGCAGGCTTTGTCCGCACAGTATGCGGTCATTCGTTTCGACTTCGAGGGCAAGCCGCTCCCCTCCCCCATCGTCAGTCAGGTTGACTATGAAGCAAAGGCCGAAACGTTGGAGGTGCTTGACCGGACGGTGGCTGAAATCAGACGGCGTGGAACATGCCTCGAAAAGCATGGAGTGGAAGGAGACCCGACCCCACGTCCGCTTCTGCTTGTCTTCGAGGACTTGGACACGCTCATGGAGACCGAAGACCGATATTATCTGCGTGCCGTCGAGGAACGCCTACGGGAAGTCGAAACCGGAATCTCCGGACTGCGCGTGTATCTGGTGCTTGTATCATCCACGTTCCCCATGGAGGAGCATTCCCTTTTGAAGAACGTCATCTCCCATAGTGGTCACGTCCACTTGGGGTACTCCCCCATCGAGGAATATGTACTCCCATCCAACAGGGAACAGGCGAGCCATCTCATCACCCGTCTCGCCGACCACAGCTTCCAACTGCTACCCGGACAAGGCTTCTACGAAGACCGGTTCGGAGCGTTGAAACCAATCAGTCAACCTCACGCATTCGAAGGAGGAAACCACAATGCCTGAAACCAGACCGAAAATCAAAATCGGATTATCCAAAATGTTCCCTGACGGGTTCGACGCGCACAATCCCGACGATATGATGCGTCTGACCCGAAAAATTCAGGAGAAGGCCGCACGCCAGCCTGAAAAATATGAAGGCTATCTCATTGACAGCATCAGCCCGGACGGACTCTACGCCTACATCGCTCCGATGGCTATGTCTACCGACGATAAGGAGATGCAGAAGCTTCTCACGGAGGGTATGGCACACGGTGATGAAATCGACGCCGCCGACTGTATGGGCGAAGCCCGTCAGAAGGATACCGTCGCCCGTATCGAACTGAATTATGCCAACAGTACAGACCCGACCATCAAACATGTGCCGGGCATGACATGGAAGGTAATCGATTTCATTCCGCGCACCAGTTCCAAGAGCGTCGTGCTGTTGCAGTTGATGGACGATAAGACCATTTCGATTCGCCAACAGTTCGCTGAGGCGTTGGGCTTGCAGAAGTATCCGTGGCTTATTCGTCTGACGCCGACCGCTGAGGGTGGTTGGAAAATCCGTATCAAAGGCAATGCGGCCACGTATCGTCCTTCCAAGCATGATACGAAGATTCAGGAGACCGTTGAGATTATCGGCGGTGAAGGCTGGTTCTTCAAGGCTGATGCCGAGAACGGTGTCATCACCGTGTATCCGGGAGTGCCGCCGACCTTCCCTGCGGTCATCAATCCGCCGAAGGAGTTCTGGAAGAAAAGCGATTTGCGCCACGCCTACTTTGGTATGAAGCTTCCCGACCGTGGACGTGAGACCGGTGACCTGTTGTACAACGATTGGAAGGACGCGTCCGGAGTGCTGGTCGCGGGCGCTTCCAATGGCGGTAAGAGTGTGGTCATCAACTGTCTTGTATATGCCGCAGTATCAGCCGGATGCCAACTCGCGGTATGCGACGACAAGTACAAGAGCGTCGATTTCAAATGGTGCCGTCCGTGGGTCATCGACCATGGTTGGGGTTGCGACAGCATGGAATCCTGCGCGGCCACCTTGCAACACATTCTGGACTTGAGCACGGTTCGTGCGAATGTCATCAACCAGTATGGCAAGGAGAATTGGTGGGGTCTGCCGGAGGATGTCCGTAAACAGTATCCGCCGATTCTGTTGGTGTGCGATGAGATTGCGCAATGGGCGGCACCGTTGACCGTTCCGCCGGGATTGTCGAAGGATAATCCGACCCGTATCAAAGCCGAATACGAGAAGGGTATCCGTGCGATGAATTATATGGCGTTGCTGAAAATCTGCCAGACGGTTCGTTTCAGCGGTATCTTCTTCATGTATGCGGCCCAGTCCGCAACCAGCCAGAATGGTCTTGACCCGAGTGTCCGGACCAATCTTCCGTCGAAGATTCTGTTGGGCGACAAGGTCAACGATACCGTTCGTGGCACCGTGCTGAATGATGCGAAGAACGCTCCAACTGTGCCGAGTTATCTTATCGAGGCTGGAGTGTCCCGTGGTTGCGGCATAGCCGAGCTTGTCGGTCAGGAGGCTTGCGTTTACAAGGGCTTCTACGAGGACGACCACAAGCATGGGAAAAGCTGGAGCGATATCCTTCGCGAGCACATGTTGGAGAACAATCCCCCGAAAGGCAATGATGAGGCCGGTCACTGGTCATGGGATGACATCATCGTGGCCGTGCCCGCCGCCGCAGAAAAACCCGACGACGGTGCCATGTACGAGGATGACAGCCACTCCCCCAGCCGGTTGGAGACCGAAGGTGGATTCGGTGAAGACGGTCGTGACGTGGCAGACCGGGACGAACCGTTGAAAGGTGCCGCCGCCGCAGCTCATGCGAGCAAACTGTATGCGGCTGGAGTTGACGTGCCCCACGTGAGCGCGGTAGCCGCCGCTCGTAGTCTTGCCAAAGAGTCCGCACAGCAGGGCTTGTAAGAGTCCGACCATCATAGTCTGGAGGTGTTTCGCAGATGTCTGAGCAGGATGATTTTCTGATTGGCAACAACCGGTTGGATGAGTCTCTTTTGATGGACATGTCCGACATGCCGGTGGAGCAGTCCGCCGCTAAACCGGCGGGCAGGAAAAAGAAGTCTCCGGCGAAGCGGAACACCTCTTCGACTGTGAGGAAGAAAAACAGTGCGACGGCGAAGCAGTCGAGTGGAGAATCGTCTTCCCGGAACGATGATGGTACGTCGAACAGGCGGAACGGTGGACAGGCGGAACGGAATGACGCCGTACCGTCCGATAGTGAAAACCAGTCCTCCACAACGCCGCCTCCACGTTTCAACAGTCAACCGGTGGAGCCGGTCGATGTGAAACCGGTCAGCCAGCAGAATGATGGTACGGTCGATGAGGATTCCATCGATATCGACAGTCTGTTGGAAGACCCGTGGGGTTCCCCATCGTCCGATACAGGCGAAACGATTGAACAGGATTCCGGTATGCCGGTCGGACAGTCCCCCGTCGAAAACGGCGTACCGGCTGAGCAATACTACGGTGAGCCGGTCGGACAGTCGGCTGTTGGAACGGAAGAGCAGTCAGCTTTCCAGCAGGAACAACAGTTTTACGGCGAACCGGCAGAACAGCAAACCGGTGTAGCGGGAAACCAGCAGTCTGAAGATGACATAGACCCGTTCTCCATGTGGAACATGCGGGAACAGTCCGATGCCTCCACGGTAGGACAGAATACCGTCAATCCGGATGGGCGACAGAACAGCGAAACGGCGGACAGGCAGAACGTTGGACAGGCGGAACAGGATTCCATCTGGCGGATGGATGACATGCCACAACAGGCGGAACCGCAACAAGCCGATTATCCGGCCAGCCAGCAGGACAGTCAAGCGGATATTTGGAGTGTTGATTCGCCGGAACAACAGTATGCCGACGGTCAGGCGCAACAGTCGAACGGCGAAACGGCAAACCAGTCAAATGATGATTTCTGGAATACCGGCGAACCGGCGCAACAGCAGACCAGTATGCCTGAACAACAGTCCGATGACGTTCAGGCGTTCCAACAGAACGGCGAACAGGATATCTGGGGAGACAATCCCACAGGCAGGCAAGTCCAACAGTCGAATGGTGAAACGGCGGACAGGCAGGCCAGCGAACAAGACTTCTGGGGAGATGAATCCGACGTTCAGCCGGTTCAACAGTCGGACAGCGGACAGGCAATCCAGTCGGACGGTGAGCAGGATATTTGGGGAGACAATCCCACAGGCGAAACAGCAAACCAGTTGAACGGTATGCCGGAAAGCCAGCCGTCCAACGAGCCGGATATATGGGGGAGCAGTGACGACAATTCGCCGTATGGACAGAACGCCGCTCCGGTAGCCTACGATGATATTTGGGGAGATGAGATTCCAGCCCAACAGCCTGAACCGGATGACGGCGGACAGGCAAGCCCATTCGACGGCGGACAGGAAAACCAGTACGACAATACGCCGGTGAGCCAATCCGACACCGAACCGGCGAACCAGCAGAACGGCGAACAGTCCAACCAGCCGGATGATGACTTCTACCGTCGAAACAGCATCTTCAACGACCATGGTGAAGGCCAATGGTGGGAGGATGGTTCCAACGGTCAGGAACAGTCGGCACCCCAGCAACAACAATCCGCGCCACAACAGGAGGATGACGGTTTCTGGGATGACAGTATACAGGCAAACCAGTTCGACAGTACGCCCGTAGAACAGTCCTCCGGTTTTCCGCCGCAACAATTCGACGGCGAACTGCCGGATTATGCGGATGATGCCGAAGCCGAAAACACCACCGACGGTGAAGGCGATGGTGGCAGAATCCGTAAAATCATTATCATGGTCGTGGTGATTCTGGCCGGTATCGCGCTTCTATGCGGTGGTGGCTATTACGCTTATTCGACATACACTCACGCCCAAGCCGAGAAGGCCCGGCAGGTTGAAATCCAAAAGAAGCAGGATTCGCTCACGAAAGCCCAAAACAATTGGGACAAGCGTGTGGCCGACGCGAAAGACCTGATTAAGGAAATCAAGAACAGTCTCGTGAAGGACGACAAGACCACGCTGGGGGAGTGTGACAAGCTCAGCAAGGCCACGGAAGGAAATCCGATGACCGAAGCGGCAATCGGCAAGAAAATGAAGGCGTTGAACGCTCAATACAAGGCGACCGACAACGCGTATCGGAAGGCGTTGCAGTCGAAGAGCGTGGACGTGTCCAATAAGTTGAAGAGTCTCATCGACCAAGCCGGAAAACTTGGCGACGCTCCGGATTCGTCGGATAAGAAGACCATGAACAGTCTCGTCAAACAGTGGAAAGATACGCAGGTGACGGCTGACAATGTGGCCGACGCCAACAAGGCGGTGTCCAGTCTGCAAGATGTGGTGGGCAAGGTCAGCAAGGCCAAGACCGACGCGGATAATGCGAAGAAGGCGGAAGAGGATAAGAAGAAAGCCGAGGAGGAGGCCAAAAATCAGCAGGCCCAACAGCAACAGCAGTCCCAGCCGACTTACACGCCGCAACGGCAATACACGTACACGTATACGCCGCAACGGCAGTATACGGCTCCAAGGCAACAGCAGTCCACGCCGTCAACCCCGTCCACACCATCGACTCCATCCACACCGGCTACACCGTCGCAACCGTCCACCGGTGGTGACGGCAACAGCGGCGTGATGTTCTAGCCTAAAAAGAGTTATCCCAACCTACAACAGAAACTTGTAGGTTGGGATAACTCTTTAGAATCAGTCAATCACCATTCGGTGTCCGCACCCTCGTCAAAGTCGGAGTCGTAATCGTCTTCGACCGTTTCCTTGACAGGCTTACGGGTCTTACGCGGTCGGGGAGCGGGAACCTCCTTTTCCTCCACGCCGTCGTATTCCTCTTCCGGTTCGACCGGCTTCGCCTTGCGACGCGGCTTCGGAGTCTCCTCTTCCTCCACATCGTCATCCTCAGCATAATCGTCAACGTCAGAACTGGAACGAAGCTTGACACGCTTGTTCCACGGGTCGTCGCCCGACTCGTAATCCGGTACCATCTGGTCACGCCATGCGACCATTTCAGCAATCTGCTCTTCGGTGAAAGCATCCTCAAGGGACATGATGCCAGCCGGAGTACCGCCGCCGATAATGACAACGCTCTTGATTCGACCGGTCACACCCTGACCAATCTTGGCCTGATGCCAGCCGGAAAGACGAAGCACGGCACTCGCATACTGTCCCGCATACACCTTGTCTTTCCAGAAGTCGAGTCGGCGTTCGTACTCTTCAACGGAATCGGGGTCTTCCTCGTTCACGATGAAATGTTTCGGCATGGGGTGGAGGATGTTCTTGTCATCGACCCAGCCGACGCTCGGCGGTTCGGTTGCGCGAGACTTGGCGGAAAGCATGTACTTGCCCCTCAGCGAGGAATCACGTTCGGACATGATTACCAGTTCGCCGGTGTCCTTATCCTCGACTTCCTCACTATCGCAGTCAACGAGGGCGAAGTGGATTGCGGCACGCTTGTCGAACATGCGCTTGGCTTTCAGCTCTTCGATATATGCGTTCTGATAGCCGGAAATCTTCTTGATAATGGCGCGGTCACGACGCTTGTCGAGAATCGCACGGAACATGTAGGACGGCTTACTTGGAACCTTGTCCTTGTTCTTGTCATCGTCGCTCTGCTTGAAAACGTAAGGCTCGAAGAGGGAGCAACGTCCAAGAGTGATATGGGGGAGGAACACGTCGAGCGTGGACGGCACTGACGCGGACTGCTCTTGCTCTGCCATTTTTGGCTTTCTCCTTTATTTTCGTTTTCCTCTCACACCAATATCAGGCATGAACCTTTTCCATTCGGAAAACAGTTTGAACATGCTTTGACATGAGTGGAGGAAGTCAGTTCTTTTATGTGGACATGTCCAAGTATAGGTCATATTTGAACTATTGTGAAATCAGGCGTGTCCCTTTGAATTTCAAGGATTATCAGCATACTCAATCATACGATTTGGCTCAAAAGTGAACCAATGCTATAGTTGGGTTGAAACTTGTAGGAAAGGAGTTGTCTAAAAAATGGGAAACATCTCATTACGCAACCTTCGAATACAAGCGGGAAAAACACAGGCTGAAACAGCCGAAGTACTGGACGTGTCAACAAGCACATATAAACGGTGGGAGAAAAACCCACTTGAAATGCCACACGGCATGTGGTTGGAAACCGTCCAATATTTGGAAATGTCCGCGCAAATCAGAAAGAAGACCAAAATGGCAACCGATTACGGCCACTCCGAAGTAGTATTCGACGAACCGATGACCGACGAGGAGGAGGAAAGGAACCGAGCATCATACACGGTTCCGATTCCGGACTCTCTGACCAACAGTTTCGAACCATCCCAGCCCATCACCGATAAACAATTCCTCGACTGGGAGATTCGCCACATCGAACCATATCCGGGTTATGCGGAGGAGTACGCCGCATGGCAGGACGCGTGGGAGGAAATCGACCGGGCACAGGCCGAAGCCGATGGAAACCCCTACAACTACGTTGACAACATGAAGCTCCAGCCGGAGTTCGACCCGCAGACCGGCGAACCCATCGACTATGAGGAGCCTGTTATCTTCCAGAACGCCGAAACCAACAAGGTCGAAGTGCATCTGCCCGACGAAGACGCGGTCAAGGCCGACGCCGAAGCGCGAGGCGAAGACACTTCCATCACCGGAGACGAAGAGGAGTAATCCTCCATGAGCCAAGCGAAAATCATCGACGCGACCGACGAGGAATACTTCGCCATGGACGCGCTCGACCAGAGCCAGTTGAAAGCGTTCCTGAAAAATCCGAAGGAATGGGCTTACGACCGACTGTTGGGCGACCATACGCCGACTGACGCGATGAAGTTCGGAACCGCATTCCACGCCTACCTGTTGAACACGAGCGAGGTCGTATGCCTTGACGAGGGGCAGACCTTCCAAAACAAAGCCAACAAAGCATGGCGTGAAGCGCAAGAGGCGATGGGCAACATCGTCGTATCCTACAAGGATATGCAGTTGCTCAAACGCATGAAGCAGAACATCATCAACTCCCGTCCCGACATGTACGACCTTATCGGCAAAGGCACATGCGAACAGTGCATCGTGTGGACGGATGACGATACCGGCTTGGGATTGAAAGCCAAGCCGGATTTGATTCCGACCGGCGTTGACTATCTCGTGGATTTGAAGACCGCGAGCAGTGCCAGCGCCACGGACTTCCACAAGCATGTCATCGAATACGGTTATCACATTCAGGCGTCGTTCTACCGTCAGGCGGTTGCGAACTGTCCGGCGGAAGCATTCCAACGCACCAGACGCAAGCCTGTGGCTATGCAATTCTGGGTGTTCGAGAAAAGCGGCGCATGCGATTGGCAACCGTTCTCCATCAGCGCGGACAATGACGTGACGAAAATGGCCGGAATGGCTATCAGCGCGGCCTTGCATGGCATTGCCGAACTCCGTGACAAGGCGGAAGCCGACGGGCACTACGGCAAAGGCATCGACGCGGCGGCACGCTACGCGCTCCGAAACTGCGGATACGACAAGTCCTTGAAGGAAGTCGAATTCACAGCATGGGATATGGCCGACGCGCAAAACTTCGCCATGTACAACGACGTTGTCGCATAGCTCTTTCCCCTCCGTTTCCCAACAAAAAGCTTGGGGCATCGAAAAACCGGTGCCCCAAGCTTTTTGTTAGAACGGGTTTTCCGTCATGGCGGACTCCTTTGCGGAAGAGACGGCCCCCTGTCCGAAAGCCTTTTCCTTTCCTTTTCCCGAAGTGAGGGAGCTTCTGCTGGGATAGAGCGTCAATCCTTTTTCCCCAACGGAAGTCGCCAGCTCCGACCACGCGTCCGACACCTTCTCCAACGACCGGCAAAACCTCCGTCTGAAAGAGTACATCGGCGTATCCGCTGAATCGAACTGACTCCGAAGATTCTCCCAAGAAACGACGACGGGCTTTTTCAGGGCATATGTTCGATAGGCAAGCCACTGGTAGATATCCAAAGCTCTGGGGGAACGTCCTAATTGGGCGGCGATACCTCTGTTCAAGGGGACGCAATTCTCCGTAAGAATCCGCCACAGCAAGTCAGATAATCTGATATATGTTTTCCGAGAAGTGTCCACGTCGTGAAAGTGGAATTCTCCGTAATCGAAAATCCGATAGTTTCCCACGGCCAGTATTCGTTCTTCCTTCGCGTCGAACCGGCCCCTAAACTGGATAGTCGTATTCAGTATACGATTCAGCATCTCGTCTACTTTTTCGGCCAAACCGCCGTAATATGTTAGGCCAGAGTGCTTGCAAAAAGAACGGAATGATTCGTTAAAGACTATAGTCTTTTTGTCGAAATCGACTTTCTCAGACCTTTCCATGATTAAAGAACTCAAGTAGAGAAGAATAAGCCTAGGAATCTTCCCATAAGCCCACTTTCCTCTTTCCGGGGCAATATTGACCGTGACCGTTCCGTTCCTTTTCTCAAAGAACTCAGCTCCCGTATTCTCTATAGGGAAGACGCCAGCGATGGGTATAAGTTTCAGATTGTCGGCAACTTTCAGAAGGTAGCCTTCGTTGCTATTGTCAATCATATGACCGCTCTTTTCTTAACTAATTAACGGTTTGCCACGTGTAAGCCCGACGATAGAAAACAGGAGAATACGTTTCTACTCATTGAGAAGGCTGGATTAGGCAAACGGGTTTAGTTCCACCTGCCTTGGCTTCACCGGTTGGGGAGTCTTTTGGACTGGTTCCTCGGAGTCCAGAGAACTCTTGCAGGGGTATAAGGTTAGCCCGTTTTTCCCGCATATGACTTTGATTTCAGGCCAAGCCTTACATACCTTGTTTAAGGCTCTACTGAACTTTTGTTTAAATGAATACATGGGCGTATCCGATATGTCGAATTGAGCCTTGAGAGACTGCCATGGAACAAACAAAGGCTTCTTCAACCCATAAGCTCTATAGGCAAGCCACTGGTAGATATCCAATGCTCTAGCCGACTTGCCAAGCTCGAAGGTGATTCTCTTGTTCAACGGCACCGGATTGTCAGTGAACATACTCCACATCTCCTCAGAGAACTGGATATAAGAAGACGGGTCTCCATCATCTTTAAAACCCGGATAGTCGAACTTGGAGTTATTGAAACGCAGATGGAATTGACTCACAAGACGTAGGTTACGCCCCTCTATGAAATGTCTCCCATTAGGACTTTTGCCGATTAGGGAAATCGTGAAAGTCGTTCCGGATAAGCAAAGAAGAGACTGTTCGACATCTTTGACACTGGTTCCAGCCGCCAATCCAACCTGTTCACAGAATAAGTGGAAAGACTTATCTATCTTGACGATATGGTGCTCCATATCCACTTTGTCGGAGCCTGTTTGCACCAAAGAACGAGTATAAATCAGAAATAGGCGGGGTATCTTCCCATATGTCCAACCCCACATCGATTGCATTACCGCCACGGACACGCATCCGTTCGTCCTTTCCACGAATCGGACGTCACCGGGGTTCTTGAGAGGGAACATGGCAATCTGCGACATGAGGCTAGGGGAATAGCTGATGTCTTTTTTGTTGACGGCTGGTGTATCATTGGACATGAAACCACTTCCTTTTACTCTGGTTTTAGCGAACCCCCCTGTTCTGCCTATTGCAGAGGGGTTCTCTTTTTTCTTTATTGTAGGCTGTGGGCTGTATTTTATGAGGTTTTCAACAACACTGTCTACAGCACCCTATTGTTCACAATTTGAGTATGGAAAAACATTTTTTGCCTATTTTTGACTTATGATTTGAATATAAAAGTTTATGATTTAGATATGAAAGTTCACAATTTGAATATGAAAAGTTCACAATTTGAATATAAGAACAGTCTCTCAGCCTTACTGCCACAAGGGCTTTCAGGCATCCCCATAAATATACATAACATACATAACTAATACATAATATATATGGGCTCAAATTTTAAAAAATTTGAAAAAGCAAAAAATATAGGAAAAATGCTTTTGCTGGGTAGAGGCCAACAGACGTGACCCCCCTATGTTGGGGAATGGAGACGGGTTAATCCTTAACTTAGATTACCGCTCACTGGCTTTTCTCATTGCTTAAGAAAACCGGATAAAATCTGAAACCGTGTGAACCGTTAACAAGCGAGAATCCTTTACCCCGGGTTCCCTAAAGAAGAAAAAGCCCGCCCCTCCCGTTTCGCTGGTTTTTCTCTTCGTCGTATTTCCGTGCTTTTCAGATTCTTCCAATGTTGTTTCCGTTAGACTGGATTAGTCCACATTGGCTAGCGGAAAAGAGAAAACATGCTTTTGCCTATCGCGCTTCCGACTGGTTCGCCGGTTCGGCCTCTTGATGATGAGACCGTTCGTGGCCGGTATTGCGATGGTGCCTACGTTCAGACCGGTCTTCCCGCAGACGAAAAGGATTACGATGAGTGGCTTGCCGAACATGACCGTATCGTCGCTTTAAAGGCCCTTCACGGGGTTTCCGGCAAAATCGAGACCAACCATACCCGTAAGGACATCATCGACCTTCTAAAAGCCGATATCAGCGCATTGGAGATGGGGAGCCGAAAATGAGATTCACACTGCATCCGACCGACAAGGGAACCAGCCGTTGCGTCCGCTGCGGCGTCAGGAAAACCCCATACGACGGGGAGACCATGTGCCAGCACTGTCTGGGCGTGCATGAGTCCGGCAGCCACCGTCCGTTCGGAGAATCGTCATGGTTCGGAGGAGCGTCATGGTTCGTCAAACCGTAGCGGTTAAACGCGGCGGATACCGTCTGACCATCACCATCCCCGTCGAATGGTGGAGCGGCACCGACACCGTGCAGACCGAAAAGACGCGTGCCTTACGGCGTGCGAGAATCCGTCGGTATGCGAAAGACAAGTGGCGGAATCTGAAAACGATGAAACAGGCGTGGAAGGTGGAACGGTTTCTGGCCGTGGTCACGGTGTCGGCACCCCACGGCGGGAACGTGTTCCCAGCACGAGCCGCCGAAACCGTGAAGCCGATAATCGACGCCGGTTCCGACGTGCGCCTGTGGGACGATGATGATAGTCTGCACCGGCATTCGACCATCTACCTGCAATCGCCCATCGAAGCGCCTTCCGGCTGTTATCTGCTGGACATTCTCATCATTCCGATTTCCGACGAGAACCCGCAGTATCAGATTACGGGCGGATTGGCGTCGAGCGTGGTCGGCATGTGGAGGAACATTCCCGTGGGGGAGCGTCCCGCATGGTGTGACGGCTATGAGGTGAAGTTCAGCGTGCCGGACAAAATCTGGATTACCAGCAATTACACGGATTCGGATTTGAAAGCCCGCCAGCATGGTCAACGCAAGGCGACCACGTGGGGTAGGGGCAACACGTTGGGCGTGCGTGAGAAGGTCGGCTCACAGCTCATCGCCTACGCGGAGGAGTGTTGGAAACGCCAACCCTACTGCGGGTACGGCAAGTACATCGTCATCGCCAGCATCGCCTACCCGTATGGCGTGGCGCAGGCCGACCCGGACAATACCGCAGAAAGCGTGAACGCGATTCTGAAAGCGGGAACGAACGTCGGCGCATGGCATGGCACCACGTCGAACTATTGCAAGGGCGTGGCGTTCGTCCGGTCTAAGAATCTGAACCATGGCGGACGGCATTTGGTCAGACTGCTCGTGTTCCCCGTGCCGGACGGGTTCCAAATGTTGGAAGCGATAGCGGATTCAGCGGACGCGAGCTGGGAGGAACACGACCGGAGGTTGAAATGAGTTGGAAAAGCGTATTAGGCAAGACCCTGCTCGGGGCGAGTATCCTGTTTGCGACCGTCATCTACATGTCGTTCGACGTTCCCGCAGATGGCAGACTGGACATTCGTGAATCCATCCTGTCCCTTTTCGGCCTGATAGTAGGCTTCTGGATATTGGGGGAGACGTGGGGACGATTGCTGTGGAAGGGTTTGAGGATTCTCACCAAGGATGTGGGCGTGTTCGCTGAAACCGTGTTCGTCCACGTTTCCGACCATTTTCCCAAGAAGTCGAAGCGTAAGAAAAACCGGTAGATTACCTTCTTTCGCCTTTTATAGACCTTGAGGATTGTAGACTGGAATCTGATGTTGGAAAAACCTCCCGTTCGGGGAGGAATCAGGTCAAGGAAGGACAAGACATGGCCTACAATCCGGCACAGCCGCGAAACCCCATCGGACAGTGGACTGAATGGGGTTTGACTGTCGGCTGGCATGAGTACGTTGATCGTCGCGGCAACGTGCGCAAGTACTACAAGAACAATCTCTCCCAAATGCCCAGCGGCTATGAGATGATGCACGTCGGCGCGAGCGGACGTAATTTCAGCACGCTCAAAAACCATGAGGTTCACGAACGAGTGCATATCACCGGCACCGAGGACGGCGAACAGCTCGCCATTGCGTCCACCGGCAACACCTGCTTCGGAGTCATCAACCATGACCGTGAGGCCCCGGAACACACGTTGAGCATGTGTCGTGGAAACAAGTTCCAGCCGGTCAGCGAGAACCTGCCGTTGGACGAGACCAGTTTCGGCGGTCGTGCCGCACAATTGGAGGGGCGTAAGGACGGTAAGGTGTACGACACCCTGAACGCCCGAACGAACGAGCAGGTCAACCGTGCCGCGTTCGAAGGCGAGAACGCGAAGGTGTACCACATCGACCCGAAGGACTTCGCGGAGGCGGAGGTCAAAGCCCGCCACTACTACGAGAATAAGCTTGGTCTGAACAATGCCGACGCGCGTTCCGCAGAAGTGTTCGTCTACATGGACAAGGAAGGCAAGACGCACGTCGCACCAGCCTTGAAGCGAGACTCGAAGACCGGTCTTCTGAAACGTGCCCCCCGCCCGCATAATGAGGGTGGCTCCCCAATGGCTATCGTTCCGGGCGACGATTTGACCCGAATGACCCGCGCCATGCAAGCCGAAGGACTGGACGACGTGCAATGCGCCATCAGCGCCGGTACCGGCAAACAGGCGAACGGCCATCCGCAGAACGCCCTGCACTTCCGCAAGGAGTTCTACCGCAATAAGACCAGTGGAGACCATGTGACCTCTTGGGGAACCATCGAAATGAACAACAAAGGCACCGAGGTCGAGAAGGCCCGTGGCGAGTTCAGCAGCGACAAGGAGTACGCGGACTACAAGTCGAAAGTCGCAGACCGTCGAAACAAAGCCGCATCCAACTACTATCATCCGGTGGACAGCGAAAGCGCCGCCAAGCTCATGCGCCGTAAGACCGGCAACATGAACATTCCACAGGACAGCATCGAAATGCGCCATCAGGACAAGGAAGTGTCCTTCGCGGTTCGCGGAGAGCATACCAACACCCTTTACGACGGATACGGTTCCCGTGTCGGATACGAGGCGAACGACGCCGACGGATTCCGTAGCATGTTCAACTATTCGCACCAGAACAATCCGGTACCCGCCCAAGCCGTGCATGTCGGCACCGGCAAGCATGAGGGACAGTACGGCATCACCCTACGCGACAAGGCCAGCGGCATGAGCGTCGTGTCTTGGTACAACAAGCGCGGACACCACACCGACACCGAACCCCTGCTTAAAGCGAACCTTCCCCAGAGGGCATGACATTTCCCAAAACGATTTTTTCGGGGTGGACAATCCGGCAAAAGTCTGGATACCGTCCACCCTGAAATTTTTTTCAAGGTATTTTCCCACCTATACGAGGTTGACGGCATACATGTCCGCTAAGGTGGTAGACGAAATCCGCAAAGGAAACGTTTCACATTTCGGATAGGACATTGAATGAGTGACAATTGGAACAATGCCGCCAAGAAAATCGGTGGCGTGGGTCTTGCTGCCGTGATGGCCGTCGGCTCCATGGGAACGGGAGCTGTGACGGCGTTGGCCGTTGACGACGCCAATACGACGACCCCGCTATCCACTTCCGGCGGCGAGACCACCACGACAAGCCGTAAACTCCAAACCACCTACGGAAAGCAGACCGTCACCTACGAGAAGGACGGCGACGGCAACTATACGGCCACCATCGACAAGTACGACGGCGACCCGTTGGAAGCCGCCACCGCCACGCTTGACGGCGAGGACAAGCCTATCGCATTGTCTGCTGAAACCCCGACCCTCAACATCGACCACAGTAAAGTCGGCGTCAGCCATCTGACCGGCACCGTCACCTACAATGGCACATTCGATGAGTCTGACACCGTAAGCCGCAAGGTCACACTGACCGTGAACGTGGACGAAACCTACGGCAAGGAAGTCACCCTAAAGAACGGGACGAAGTTCGTCGTGCAAGGCGACACCAACACCGCGAACGCCACACTGAACGGCGTGACCTTGGACAAGGACGGCAATCCGTCCGAAAACACCGTCCGCCTGTCGGACGGCACCACAGCCGCAATCGACTGGTCGAAACCCACATACGATTACAGGAACGGCTACACCGTCACCAAAACCGGAACCGCGACCGCCAGAGTCGAAATCATGGACTTCAACTGGGACAGCGGAACCCGAATCGACGCCTACGGTTGGAACACGCACACGAGCGTGACCGCATCCAACACCGCCAGCTGGTCAACTAACTATGAGGGCAACGACATCCCATTCACCACATCCGACGAGGATGGAAAACAGCTCGCGTCCATGACCGGCAACACCATTCCTCAACGACTGGAAGTTACCGGCAGCAACGGCAGCAACGTGACCCTCACCAATCCGACCATCACGCCGGGAGCCACCACCGGCGCGGGCAAACTCGGCATGATTCACGAGACCGGCACAGCCGGATACTCCAAGGAAGCAGGAGGAATCCTCCCCGAATTCGCCGCGACCGTGAACTATACGAAGGATTACGGCAAGGAAGTCACCTTGAAGGACGGCACCCCGTTCACCATCCGACAGAACGGCAGGACCGCCGTGTTGGACTACGCGAACAAGGACTACACCGTCAACAAGGCGGGCAAGGTCGTCGGCAAGGACGGCAGGGAAATCACCAGCCTGAAACTGTCCGACGGCACAGAACTGCCAATCACATGGTCTAAGACCACTGACTCCAAAACCCATGTGACCACCGTCGTGGGAACCGTCAACCAGAAGTACAAGACCATCGACCCGGAAACCAAAGCCGAATACGAGTGGACGATTCAAGTCAACCAATCCTACTCCCGTACCGACACTTGGAGCGGTGAGGTAGAAGGGAAGACGTTCCAGTTCACGAACAATCCGGAAATCGGCGACCAATCCTACACGGCCAGCGAACCGTCCGACAAGGTTCCGGGACGTATCACCGTGCGTACGAACGACTCCGACGACACGTTCACGTTGAACCACGGCGACCTGAAGGACGTACGCCTCACAGCCAACGGCACGTTCGCCAAAGTGGACGTGACCGGCACAGCCGTCTACCATGTCGGCGCTAAGAACGGCAATCCGGCGTTCGACGTTTCCATCCCGTTCAAATATTCCACGGGTGAGAACATCACTCTGGCCGACGGCACCCAGTTCACCGTATCCGGAGAAAACCCGGACGGAACCGTGGAAGCCGTAGCCAATGTGCCCGCCAACAAGTCCTATCATGTGAGCAAAGACCGCAAGGTCGTTGACAAGGACGGCAATGAGGTCAAGACAGTCAAACTGTCCAACGGCAAAAGCCTGAACATCGCATGGAACGTCAGCGTGGACAACGCCACTCACGTGACATCCGCAACCGGCGTCGCCACAGGCAACTACGAGTACACGGACGTTCAGACCGAACAAACCAAAATCTGGCATATGACCGTCAACTTGGGAGATTATTCACGTACCAACACTTGGTACGCGCAGGTTGGAGATAAGCAGATTCCGCTCATAAATCTTCCGAACGCGGGTGGTAACCAGTCCCTCACCACTCCGACCGTGAACGTCCGTCCGACCACCGTGACCATCGGCTCACTGAACGAAGACGACAACACCAAGTTTACGATTGAACCGACCTTCAGGGAACAACACATCACTTCGGGCGATAAGCTCGGCACAGCAATCGTATCCGGCACAGCCGTCTACCATGCCGACGCGAACCCGGATAAAGGCTTGCCGCAGTTCGACATCACCGTACCATTCGAATATTCGATTGGCGAGGAAATCACGTTGAACAATGGCACCGATAAGGGGACTCCTTTCAGCAAGTACGAAGATGGTTCCTATCACGCCGGATATTCCGCAACGGGCCTGTCCGACAAGGACAACAGTCCTTCCTACCATGAGGTCACACTGTCCAACAAGGACAAAGCCACCGTCAAATGGGAATCCACTCCCAAGACCATGGTGGGTGCCGACAACGAGCATAATATCGTCGTGCTCTCCGGAACAGCAGAGGGAACCGTGACCGTCGATGACGGACACGGCAACAAGATTGAACAAGCCTACACGGTGGGAACCCGAGACGTTCGTCCCGAGGATAAGAACTTCACGAAGATGACGCTCACCCAGACTTCCTCCGACGGCAAGTCCAAGAGTTACGAAATCAATAAGACGGACTTTGATGAGAACCATCAGAAAGTCGTTGACCTTCCCGCCTCCGACGCGAAGGACTCCTTCTCCCTCTCCGCCGAACATGGTCTCGACGCGGAAGTATCCCGTCCGAAACTGAGTGTTGACGGCACCAGCCGAATCATCACAGTCAACGTGAACGGCGTGGACTACACGGTACGAGTCAACTTCCAAACCTCCGACATCCAACCGGACAGTCCCGCCAAACTCAACGGCATCTACGTGAATCTCACCGGCAAAGCCGAAAAAGGCACGCTCATCGACAATTGGAATCCGAACAGGCTCGACTATGTGGTCGCATTGAAAGACGCGAACACCAGCGCCTACCTGCTACCGGAAGCCCCGGCAGGAGTAACCGTCAAAGCCGGAAACGTGACCCAAAGCGCACAATCCAACCGACAGGAATGGACAGTCACCGACACCGCCACGGGAGCAAGCCGCACCTACAGTGTGACCGTAACCCGTCCTGTCAAAACCGCCGTCACCGAATTCCAGCCGAAGGAGCCGGTGGAACAGTCTCCGGTCAAGACACCAGACTCTCAGACTGACACGAGCCTCGCATCCGTCGGTTACGTTGGCAAGGACGGCAAGTATGTGCCCGTCACATCCGACAAATTCGACATTCCGGAAGGCGGCACCTTCTCCTATGAGACGAAGGTTGGCCAAAGCGCCGTAGTGTCCAGTTCCCACAAGGGCATGACCTACACGTATACGGTCAGCGTGCTCTCTCCGGACGGCAATACGTTCACCCAACATGACTACACCGTCACCTACATCACCGCCGCCACCCACAAGGCGGAACTCACCGGCATCTCCGTGGACGGCAAGCTCATTAACGGATTCGACCCGAACAAAACCTCCTACGAAGTGGCTGTGGACAATCCCGACAAGTGGACGGTCGTAGGTCAATACGACAAGGATTCGGGAATGAGCATCACCATCAACAAGAATGGTGCCGATGCGACACTCACCGTCACATCCGGAGATGGACTCGTGTCCAAGGATTACAAGGTTCACGTCACCAAGAAACTGTTCGGAGGCGCTGGAACCGCTGGCGTAAGCGACCTCGCGCAGACCGGCGTGAACACCGGAATCATCGGACTGGTCATCATCGTGCTCGCCGCAGTCGGCGGACTGTTGGCCATGGCCGTCAAGAAGCTTGGCAAACGTAAGACCGCAAGCCAGACCGAAGAATCCTCCGACGGTCAATCCAATGCCGAGACCGAAACCGAATCCGACCCGGACAAGAAGAAACCGGCCCATAAAGCCGAATAACAGATAAAGCCTTGCCCTCCCCGACATGAAACCATGCTTCAACCAGTTGCCAAAGATTGGAAGAAGCATGGTCGGAGCGGGCAAAAATCGGAAGGCTGGCCTTGGTAACTCTCCTGCAAACCGTACTTGAGACCAGCTTTCCATACTTATAACTGAACAATCAAAAAACGCGCGGGGGGGGGCTTCTTTTCAGCCCTTCTCCCGTTTTCATGACACACTCTCCAGAAGGGAAGCTCAAGGTTATGAAACCCGGCCTGAGAAAGGTTGCCGCGCTTATCTTGGCTACGGCGACAATGTTCGGTGGTGGCGCATTGTCCGCGTCTACCGCTTTGGCTGACGATTTGACGGTGGATTCGTCTACGCAAGTCCAAGCCGACACCAGTAATAGTGGGAACGCCGACACTAATAGTGGCAACACCCAGTCAGACATTACCGGCAGTAGTAATGCTGACAGTCAAACACAGTCGGACGTTCACGCCGACACTAGTATCCGAGCGCAATCCGCTCCGGAAGATGCTAAAGACGTTACCATTCATGACATGCTCGACACGGACACCGCATACGTGTCGAAACTCAAACTAACCGACCGAGTCACTGGAACCGCACCATTCGACAATGACAATGAGCGTGGCGACGATAAGGACGCGAGCAATGATATAGTCCGCTCGTTCGATGATGTAATCTACGACTACGATTACACCGTCACCCCGGATTCGACCATGGACTATTACAAGCGTACCCGTGTCGGCTTCCATTTCGAACTGCCTTATCCGGCGGATAAGGTCACGTTCGACACCGACCAAATGGGTTGGGTAGACCAGACTCCCGGCTATCAGCCGAAACTCACGACCGAAACCATCAACGGTGTGAAGACGCAAGTGTACACCTGCTATCGCCTGTTGGAGCCGACTTCCAACAGTCCGACCGTCAACCCCGGCACCAGCGCCATCCAGCTCGCGGTCAAAGTCAAAGCCGCGCCACACGGATACAAATTCCGCCCGACCGTACAGGCGTGGACAGCATGGAACAAGAACAATCCCACCGACACCGGAACACACAAGGCAATGTCGGACACGCCAAAGGACGTGACCGTAAGCGCGAAACTCAACCTGAACATAAGCCTGCAATACCAAATTACGGGCGGCGGCACCTACGATTTCAATACGGGTGACGCTACCGCGCCAAACAAAGGCAAAGGCAAGATTCAGGGACGCCAACTGCATGTGCTCGTCCGTACCGCGATGCGTTGGAAGGACAGGTCGAAGGGGTTGAAGGGCATCGAAGTGCCCACCGGAAGCATCGGCTACAAGCTGAACGTGTCCAGCGTGTTTCAGGACGACGACGACAAGCATGCGAAGCATGCGGGTGAAAAGCAATGGCAGCCGATACTTTGGGACAGAATCCACCAAACCACCACTTATAAGTGGAACGGAAAGAGCACTCACAACAGGAAGTGCGACTCGTTCGACCACAATGGTAGTTTCCCCAGCTCCATCACCGTGGATAAGGAGTCCGTCAACGACGGAACCACCGTCTACGACGACGGCACCATTACCGACAAAGGCACCACCGTCAACGTAAGCTTCACCGGCTACGACACGTTGAACTACCCGTGCGCCAACGCCGGACAGTACACCTCATTCGGCAAATGCTCCACCGCATACATGGACGGCTCCCTCACCCAACAGCAGGTAGCCGCACTGCACGTGGACGAGTTCACGTTCATCCTCCCCACCGCCACCACGGACGGCAAGACCGCCGCCCAGTATTATGGCAAAGACCAGACCGGCAACGTGACCATCACCGATACCGCACTGTCGGCCACCAGCGTATCCGGCATGACGCTCGACACGTCCGATACGAACACGAACCAATCGGTCGCCGACGACGACTTGGCATCAGGCAACTGGACAGTAAGACTGCCCGGAGCATTCATCCAGAGCATGTACTACACGAACGCATCCACCCGCACCGTCGGACGTTGCGACAACGCGACCACCGGACGCTGGCAGGACGCGGAAAGATACAAAGGTTCCGACCGAGTGTTGGAAAACACCAAGTTCGGCATCGTCACCGCAGCCGAAAACAAACTGAATTCGACCGGCAACGGCAAGGTGCTCGGCGTCCACTTGGTCAAATGGGACCCCGACATCCTCACCCCGTTGTCCGCAAGCGACAATCCCGACCAACCATACACCGTCCACAACAGCTACAACACGTGGGGCGCGCGCTTCTGGTGGTCGGACACCCGCACCAATGACGGCATGGAACCCGTCATATGGGGCGTATTGCCCAACGGCGTCAACTTCTCCACCGACACCGCGCAAGCCAAGGCCGACTATGATGATTTCGACTGGTATCCGACATACGCTCAGGCTGCCAAGCATGGCAAAGTACTCGCCGCGCAGATAATCGACACACGCGTATGGGATACCGCCAACACGTCATACGATTCACGTATCAGCGTCGGCGCCACGCTCCCCATGCAGGTCAACGACAAGACCGCAGGCAGGACGGCGCAGACCACCGGACAGGTTGACTACTGGACACGCAACGACCTCGCCAAGAAAGCCAACCTCGACATTGAGGACGATTTGACCACGTGGACGGCATACGCGCGCTCCATCACCGGCGACGACTACACGAGCCTCGTCAAACAACTAGGCAAGCCCAGCCTCCACTACGACGGCAAAACCTATCTGAAGGCCACGTTCAGCGACGACGGCGTATATCAGGGCGGCGACACCGGCGGAAACAACAAGGGCGACACCCTGTACGTCGTGGGCGAACGTCCGGCAATCGGCATCCACACCAGCCAGAAAGACACGGCCAACACCGTGTCGAAGACCATCTACGATTTGGACAAGGAACAGCGTCACGCCGACTGGGTGATAAACGCGACCGCCAAGACCGGCGACAGCAGCACCGGCGGCGACTATCTGACCGACTACCACATCAAGGTCACACTGCCCAAGGGTCTGACCTACACGGACGGCTCATCGACCGTGGGCGGAGAATACAAGGACACTGATTCAGGACAAACGCAGGGCGTTGTCACCGGCGGCACGCCCGTCACGCCGACCGTCACCCCAAACAAGGACGGAACAACCACATTGGAGTACACGGTCAACGGAGTGAAGGCGGACGGGACGGACACGCTCGTCAGATTCTCCACCACCATCGGAGAGCCGTCCGACCCGGAGACGGACGCGAAGAACAACCAGCAGTATACGGTGAACACGGAAATCAGGTCGAAACGGTGGATGGGCACCCCGTCCGCCGCCTACGGTCAGACCGCCGCCTACACCATCCGCGTGTCGCGTATGCACGCGTCCAGTCTTGCGACCCGTGCGAAGACCCTGTTGAACGAGACCCAGTCGAATCTTGGATTCGTGAATATGCTGGGCAACTTCAGCCGTGACGCGAAACCCGCCCCGTATGCGGTTGACATCATGCCCTACAAGGGGTTGAGACAGTCCGACTATCACGGCGAATACACATTGACAGGACTGTCGGTCAAGGCCGGTGCGGGCGCGAGCATGAGCGGCGTCAAAGTCTACTTCACCACCGACCCGAAGTGGCGGAACGTGGATGCGACGAAGATAACCCGCGAACAGGTCGAACAGTGGACGGAAGCGAAAGTGGATGCGACGACCGGCAAGGTCGTCATCCCCGACGGCTGTGACCAGCCGGTGGCATGGGCGTTCACGTCGCCCAGCCTTCCCGCCAACGCCCGCTACGACTTCACACTGGGCATCAAACCCACCAATAATAGTGCGGGCGACGTGTACATGAACCGGTGGGCTGACTGTGACAACAAGGTTGACGCCCTGACCCAGATAGTCGAGCGCAAGGTCAACGGTGTCGCATGGTTCGACGTCAATCATGATGGCATCCGACAGGATTCGGACCGTCTTCTCTCCGACGTGACCGTGACCCTCTTGGACAAGAAGGGTAAGACCGTCACCAGTGTGGACGGCAAACCCTGCGCCACTCTGACCGACAAGAACGGACGCTACGAGATAGGTTCCATTCCAGCCGGTAGCGGCTACAAGCTCAGGTTCACGCCGAAAACCGGCATTACATGGCACGGGCATCATACGACCGTCAAAAACGCGAAGGACGCCAGCGAGGCGACCGATTCCGATAGTGATGAGGAGGATGATGCGGACGGCAACATGATTGCCGGAGTAATCCCATTAAAGGATTTCCCCGCATTGAACAAGATGACTGCCGCCATCTACGAAGACCCGAACGAAGACCATGGCATTTACGGCATGGTCATGCCAACCGTTCCGGTCACGTTCAAAGCGGTCAAAGTGCTGAACGGTCGTCCGAACGGCGCTTGGACTGAAAAAGACAAGTATGTCGCGGACATCACCCCGTTGAACAATGCTCCGAAGAGCGCGGTGCCATCCTCCATCACGTTCACCGACAACAAGACCCAGACAGTCAGAATCAACACCGGCGCGTTCACTCAGGAAGGCACTTACCAGTATGAGGTGAAGGAACGCAAGGGAGACAATGCTGGAGTCACGTATGATGACCGTGTTTGGATACTGACCGTCACCGTCACCGACGATTTGAACACGTTCGACCGTCATGTCACGGCCAACGTGTCCAATAATGGAGTCCAATCCGACGCCATCCAGTTCACGAACACGTATGCTCCGAAGGATACGCAAGCCCGTATCGTGGCAAGCAAACTGTTCACGAACGCAGACCAGTCGGCCACCAAGATTACCGACTTCCAATTCGACCTGTATGCGAACGACAAGGCGACCGGAACTCCTATCCAAACCGTGAACGCCAGCGCGGACGGCAAAGTGGAGTTCTCTCCGCTCCTGTTCACCAAGGCGAAACTGAACGGCAAAGACAAGGCCACCTTCTCCTATTCGGTTCGTGAACGCAACACGGGTGCGGCGGGCGTCAAATATGACGACCATTACGCTATATGGACTGTGACCGTCACCGACGATAACAGTGGACAGTTGAAAGCCTCGCTCATCAATCCGGCCATCTCCATGAAGAACGGTGAGACCATTGACAACGGCCAGTTCGTCAACTCGTATTCCAGCCAACCCGTGTCCGTCACGCCGAAAGCCAGCAAGGTAATCGACAACCCGAAGCACACGCTCCGCCTGTTGAACGCAAACGAGTTCACATTCGAATTGCAGGACAAGAATGGCAAGACCATCCAATCCAAGACCAACAATGCGGACGGAACCGTAACCTTCGACAAGCTCGCCTACAATACGGTAGGTGAACACGATTACCGTATCGTGGAAAAGACGGGACAGTTCAAAGGCATCACCTACGACCAGACCGTCCACGCCATGCACGTCAACGTCACCGACAACGGTTACGGACAGTTGAAAACCTCCACCTCTTACGACAATACGAACAAGACCCCGGTCTTCCACAACACGTATCAGCCGAAGGACGTGACCGTGAGCCTCACCGCACACAAGACGTTCGACAACAAGAACGCCAGCCATGCGAAACTCACCGACTTCCAATTCCAACTGTTCGACAACGAGCAGGCGGTAGGCAAGCCGTTGCAAACCGTGAACGCCGACCAGAACGGAAACATCAGCTTCCAACCGTTGACGTTCACCGCCCAACAGTTGAACGGTGTCAAATCCCGCACGTTCACCTACACGGTGCGTGAAGTCCGCCAATCGGCGGGCGGTGTCAACTACGATTCCCACATGGGAATGTGGCAAATCACCGTCACCGACGATTTGACCGGCCAACTGCAAGCCCAAACCCGAGTGAACACGGCCTATCCAACCACGTTCACGAACACGTATCAGGCGAAACCGGTCAGCGTGCAATTCCGTGCGCACAAGACACTCAACGACCCCGACCATACAGGCATCCAACTGCAAGCCGGACAATACGAGTTCAAATGCGTCGAGGATAAGACCGGTGGTCAGGTCGGAACGGTGAAAACCAACGACCAGCGGGGCAACATCCTGTTCGACACCATCTCCTACACGAAGACGGGAGTGTATGACTACACCATCAGCGAAGTCCACGGCGATAACGGAGGCGTCACCTATGATGCTATGAAACATCATGTGAAAGTCACCGTCACCGACAATGGCGAAGGCCAACTGTTGTCCGACATGAAATATGATGACGGAACCAACATTCCGGAATTCACCAACACGTACAAGGCCCAACCCGCCACGGACAATCCGACCGCAATGAAGAAGATGACCTCCTCCAAGGGCAACAAGTACACGCTCAAAGACGGAGACTTCAACTTCACACTCCACCAGCAGTCGGCACCCGCCAACGTGCGGAACGAAGACCAGACGAAGCGGAACGACCAGCAGGGCAACATCCGATTCGACCAACTGTCGTTCCCGCTCGTAGGCACCTACGTGTACACCATGACGGAACAGGATACGACCATTCCGGGAGTCACCAAGGATGGGACGGTAGCCACCATCACCTACGTGGTCAAGGATGTTGGCCACAAGGGCAAGCTGACCGTCGTGTCCAAGACCGTCACCCCAACCACCGGCGCTAACGGCAAGAACATCACGTTCACCAACCATTACAGTCCGAAGAACGTCGGATACTCCATCAGCGGCGTGAAAAACATCGTCAACACGGATACGGCAACCAGCCGCACTCCGCAAGACGGCGAATTCAAGTTCCAACTGAACGCGGTATCCGCACATGACATGGACGGCAACACCATCAGCGTGAACGACATGCCGATGCCGGCCGGAAGCCAAAACGGAACACAAACCGTGTCCAACAAGGGAACCGGATTCACATTCGGCCAAATGGTCTACACCATGCCCGGCGCATACACGTATCATGTGAAGGAACTCGCCGGAACGGACAAGACCATCGGCTACTCCACTCAGGAATACGATGTTACCGTCACCGTCACCGACCATGACGGCGCTCTCACAGCGACCGCCGACCGTCAGACCGATGACATCCGATTCGACAACACGTACACGCCGACACCCGTCAGCGTGCAACTCGAAGCGGACAAACATCTGACGGGACGCGACCTGAACGACAACGAGTTCACCGCCGAATTGAAGGATTCCGACGGCAACCAGCTCCAAGCCAAACCGTTCACCCGTGCTCCGCGCAACACGCAATCCGACAAGGTAACTGCACGCGAAGGCGATGGAACACTCGAATTCGACAAGCTCACGTTCGACAAGACCGGCGTGTACACGTACACGGTTGACGAACAGGACGGAACCTTGGGTGGTGTCATCTATGATAAGACCATCCACACCGTCACCATCACCGTCACCGAGGACTCGAAGAGCCACAAGCTCGTCGCCAGCGTCGCCTACTCCAACGGCAAGGCCGGTGAGAAGAGCATCATCTTCCAGAACACGTACCAGCCGGAAGACGTGTTGGTCGAACTGTCGGCCAAGAAGAATCTGACCGGACGTGAACTGCAAGCGTCCGAATTCAAGTTCGAGCTTGTGGACGACAAGGGCAATGTCATCGACAGTGAGAAGAACGACAAGCAGGGCAACATCCAGTTCAAGCCGCTCACCTACAGTCGAGACAATGATGGAGTGGATGATTGCGGCGAATACCGGTATGTGATTCGCGAGAAGAACACCGGCGAGAAGAACGTCACCTACGACAAGACGGAACACCACGTGACCGTCACCGTAAGCGACAACCTGCAAGGCAACCTGACCGCCAGAGTCGAATACGACCCGACGAACGATTCGGCTAAGGATTCCAGCACCATGCTCGTCACGCCGACCGATAAGGCCGACAAGACCGACGAGAATGCTGGTGAGGATGAGAACAATCCGACCGCAACCCCCAGCATGGTCACGACCACCGGAACCCGACCCGAGTTCACCAACTCCTACATTCCACCGGCGACACCGGCCATCGTGAAGACGATTCGCCAACTCGCCCAAACCGGTGTAAACACGCCCATCATGGCAGTCATCCTGTTCACACTCATGGGAATGGGATTGATTCTCGCCCACCGTCGCGGAAACACGACCGTGACCGCACGCCACAAGAAGTAGGTTACGGCGGTAAGTGAAAAGGCTGGATAGGGAACCTTACGGCTCCCTGTCCAGCCTTTTCTCGTATTCGGCGGGATGGTTTGAAATATCTCAGTACACTGTAAGTCACTTACCGAAGAGGTCGCTGTGAGTACCAGTCCTAGTTAAAGTGAGTGTAAGCACGTCATCCTCAATGAGATAGATAAGTAGGAAATCCGGCAAGACGTGGCATTCTCTAAAACCGTCCAGTTTGCCTATAAGAGCATGGTCGTGATACCGTTCAGGCAGTGTTCCACCGTTCGCTAAGACGGATATGGTTTCCTCCAGAAGACCGGTATCCAATCCTCTCCGTTTCGCCAACTTGAAATCCCTCTTGAATCTAGAAGTGGTCTTGACTTTGTATTTGGTTTCGCTCATGCGTTCAAATCCTTGAACAGAGCTTCCAAATCACGGTAGCCTTTCACGTTCTCATCTTTTGAAATCCGTTTTGCCTCCAGCATGGCGTCCATTGTTTCTTTGTTTGGTTCGTTTAAGGAGACTGTGAACGGGATTCCTCCTTGACGTAGGGATTGCCGGACGAAGATATTGAATGCCGTGGTCAGGTTCATTCCTAGTTCCCCGAAAAGGGTTTCCGCCTGTTTTTTCAGTTCGGTGTTCATGCGAATGTTTACGTTTGTTGTTGTTCCGCTCATTTTACTCCTTTTGGAAAGATGTTCACATTGTATGTTGTTTGTAAGTGGAATGCAATGTTTTTATGTGCAGTGTTTTGCGCTGTGTGCGATTCGTTATTTTTGGTTGTTCTCGCATGTGGTATACTGGAATTGTTCACACAAGCGAAGACTGCAAACAAAAAGGAGAACCAAAATGCTCAGCCTTGAACTTTGGACTAAGAACAGCCAAGGCGAACGCACCTACCAAGGCACCTACCGTCGTACTTGGAAGACCATGCGTGGGCTTGAAAACTTCCGCCAAAAAGTCATGGATTATAACGGTTACACGCTCGAAGACTTCAAAATCAAAGGCGAAGAATCCCGCAAGGACAACACCAAGGCGGTGGGAACCCTCAAAGTGGGAGACGTGCTCCACTCCGTCTACGGCTACGACATGATTCTCAACAGCTACTACGAAGTGGTCAAGGCCAGCCCTAGTGGCAAGACCGTGCAAATCCGCCCACTCCGCAAGAATTATGATGGAAGCCCCAACGACATCGCCGGATGCACCGTCTACCCCGACGTGACCAGCGAAAACCGGTTCGCGGGCAAACCTGACAGCCATCGCGTCCTCGTAGACAATGACGGCGAACCCTACGTGAAAATCAGCACCTACGAATACGCGCACCCAATGGATATGAAAGAAGCAGTCTACGGGTCAACGGAAGACCACAACGACTAAAACAGAAAAAGCCGGAAGCCAAAGGAAAAAACCTCAAGCTTCCGGCTTTTTTGTTGTTTTGGGGAAAGCTATCTGAAAACCTTGTCTTTTTGGGTGCTACCATACATTTTTTCTGAACCACGATACCGTGGCAACCACGTCAGAACGAACGGAAACACAAACGTTTTTCCCGAAAGCATGGAAACCGTTCCCGACGGCTTTTAACAATGGCAGCAATCATGCCTTTCTATCTCTTTTGTTATGCTGGCGCGTTTTCCTTTTCTATGATGTATACTGGAATTGTTCACACAAACAAAAGGTTTGACGACCCCACCAAAAAACAAGGAGAAAAAATGCACTTCCTAGGCGCAGTCATCGGAGGCAACAACACCAGCGAAGCCGAAGCCATCATCGACCCATACAGCGAATACGAGGAAGTCGAGGAATACGTCCTCTACACGCGGGACGAATTCCTGAAGGACAATCGAGAGAACGACAGGCGTCTAATTGAACGCGAGGGCGAAAACCAGCACGACAGAACGAGCGAAGCCTTCGGGAAAGCGGAACGCCGACTGGCATTGAATGATGAAGAAGCGCTCGAAGCCTATGCCGAATACTGTGGGTACAGTCTGAACGAAGACGGCGATGTGGTATCTACTTTCAACGACGATTCGTTCTACGACTGGTATGAGTTCGGCGGTCGTTGGGAGGAAATGGTAGGCGGGCTTCAGGGAATCACCTGCGGCGAACTCAAAGAACGTTACAGCGACGGTGATTCCGAGGTCAGAGAGCTGTTGGACTGCAATGTGAGCGTTGTCTGCGACAATGACGGTTACGAAGGTGGGGTGTGGTTCCCCGTGTCAAGGGATGCTCTGTTTGAGAGGCTGGGGAATGATTCTTCCGCTCGTGTCTGGTTTGTCGATTTTCATGACTGATTGAGAGGCTTTTTAGGGTGACGGTCTTTTAGGACTGGTCGCCTTTGTTTTTCATCCAATCATGTGGTATACTGGAATTGTTCACACAAAAAGGCCGAACAAGCCAAGCAAAAAAGGAGAACCCCTATGAATATCAGCGACACCATCCAGCCGTTTGATGTCGAACTGGAATTCTGGAGCGATGATGACACCGCTCTGCTGTGTATTCGACATAATAAGCTGACGAAAGAGCACTGGAAGCACGTCTACGACGAGCATAAGGAATCGTCTCCAAAAAGCGAGCCGGATGAACGCTATATCTTCTCTGAGTACCATAAGGACAAGAACGAGGTCGTCTATTGGCTTGACCTCGACAACGACAGCTACTATGTGACCAAATCGTTGGGAGGCGAAAGTCTGGACTCCATGGTTCGTTCCATCGCCTTGGCTGGTCGGTGAGTTTTAGGCTCTGGGTCATGGTCTGCTTGGGTGGACTGTGCCCCTGTTTTTCTGGGTTGACTTTTGTTTAAACATAGCTTATACTGGAATTGTTCACACAAACAGGGGTTGAAAACCCACCACACATAAAGGAGACAAAAATGCTCAGCCTCGAAGTCCAAATCAGCAAACACACCAATCGTTGGGTGGACGTCACCAACGACTTCCTCAACATCACTAGCCGCAATTACCTCAGCGGACGCAAGCACTGGCGAACCATGAAGGGCGTCGAGAACTTCATCGACAAGGCCATCAAGACCTACCCTTGGCTCACTCGTGAGAACTTCCGCATCAACGGCACCGAAGAGGAACGCCGCAAGCCACAGACCTCCACCACCGACGTGGAAGTGCATGTGGGGGACATCTTTGTCAGCTCTTGGGGTTACAGCATGACCCTCGTGGACTTCTATCAAGTAACCAAGGTCAGCAAGACCGGCAAAAGCGTCAACGTCCGCAAGCTCGCCTACAAGGTCGTGGATGGTGCCACCTGCTCCCCGCAGGGTGGGCGTGTGGTTCCTGTCAAGAACTGCTTCGTGGGGGAGGAGTTGAAAAACAAACGCATCAGGGGTGATTATGACGTGAAGCCCCGCCCTATGTTCACCGTGAATGATTGCGCCACTGCCCATCTTGTCGATGGTATCGACCCCAATGGCTACTTCATGTGCAACTGGGATTGATTTCCTAATTGAGGGAACTTGTACAGGAAACGTACAAGTTCCCTTTTTTGTTTTCGTCATTTTCTAGGGTGGGGAACCTTGCTTGTCTTTCCGTTTGACAATCCTGTTTTTGTGGGTTATACTGGAGTTGTTCGCACAAAAAGTTAAATCCAAGGAGAAAAACATGACCATCAACCTGCACGACCTCACTGGACAGGAATCGGGAATAATCCTCGTGGAAACGGATGGCGGACGACACATGAACATGGTCGCCAACTGGGGAGCCAAGGACGGACTGCCGTATCTTTTCGAACCAATGCTCGAACCATTCTCGTTCCTATTCCTCCCCTCAGAGGATGTCCACGTCGAAACCGAACGCATCCACAGCGGGGCACTCAACGACGAAATCGCCCACGACGGTCTCGAAGACTGGAACCCGTTGGACGACGATTTGGACTCGGACGAACCCTGCGAAGTATACCCGCTGTCAAACGGCTGGATTGTCGTCGCCCCGAAGGAATGGAACTGACAAAAATGAAAACACGTAACGTCCTCAACACCGTTGCACACACACTGCCGGACTGGCATGTGGTCAACGACCGCCAATTCGGACGCATCACCGCGTACGACCCCCAAGCACGATACGAGATTACCGTCAACCTTCCCGACTGCGACACTATCCGCATCGTCCGCACGCAGTACGAGCTAGCCGAGGATAACACCGTCCTCAATACGTCCGACATGGGTGAGGAACAGGCATTGGCAGAACTGGCCCGTCTGCTGGCCGCGCCCATGCCGCGCACCGACCGGCTCATGTGGCTGAAAGACCAGTTCGACAAGACCGCTGAATGGTGGCGGAACACGATTGGCGACGAACAGATGGCGAAGGACACCGATGATATGGCCGAACGGTACATGCATGTTTGCGAGTACTTCAACAAATACCCCGAACGCGACCCGGTGTCCGTGTTCAAAGGATGGCTGCTGTGTGAGAAGCTTGGCAGTCCGTATGAGACGCGCCGTCAGACCGCATTGCACATGCTGGCCGACGTGTGGCAACTGGACAAGGACTAAGGGGTTGAGATGGAATATTTTCCGAACAAACGAGCGGTGGAACTGCTCTGTGAAGACGCTAACAATGAACGCGGCTGGCTCAGCGACGGACTATACGAGACGGCAACGGTCGATAAGGACACCGGCATCGTCCATGTGGGCGAACACGGCAGCATCGACCTGTATGCGATTGTCAGTCTGGTCGAAAAAGGCATCAAAGACGAGGGAGGAAAAATCTATGGTAACGGATGATATTAAGCTCATCGACCCAATTCGACGCGGACATCATGGAATCCTACGCAAGGAAGTGGTGAACCATGCTTGACCTTGAACAACTGCTATCCGACCTGCGCGATTTGGAACACGAACTGAATTCGATGGGTGTCGAAGCCGTATTGGACGAGCGAGATGATGGAATGCCGGAATTCCACTTCGGAGAGTTCGGCGGAGGACTCGAATACGATAAGAAAGGGTTCCGTTTCACCATTTGGGCTGGCGAGAAAGATAATGTTTTTGAGACTGTTTTCTACAAAGAGTTCCGCCACGAACTGATACGCCGTCTTGCCAACCAGTACGAGCGGAAAGCCGAGGACGTGCGCGACGGTTGGAAGAAGCTTAGCGGGGATGATACTCCCATGCCGGACAATCTGGTCAAAAGGGCTGATGGATATTCAAGTCAGGCCGAAAAACTTCGTGACGCCATCCAAAACGACGATGTGCCCATGCTGTTGAGTGAGGAGGACTTCAACACGCTTTCCCATCATCGTCCTCTCATGATTGTTCAACCGGAGGAATTGAGCAAGCGTCTGCAAGGAATGGGATTGCTGAAACGCAAATACTGGATGGACGATTTGTATGACGAGCTGACCGACGAAGGACGCGCGGCAGTCGGATATACAAGCAGAGTCAAGAACTTGGCTCTACCTAGCGACTTTAGGAGATAAGGAGAATGAGGATGGCGGGTGAATGGCATTGTTCCAAGTGCGGCAAGATATTGAATGTTCTGGACATACACTGGACTTCCGATGTGGTGGGACATGTTAACTGCGCTTGCGGCGCGAGTTATCTCATAGAAGGCCGCAAAATGACCGACAATGAGACGGTGTATTACATTTCCGACAGCAACACGGACTGAAAAACAAAAGAAGCACAAAATAATGTTGAACGTCGATTTCGAGGATAACGGTAACGACGAATACGGTCTGGTTTTCTCGCGGGACAGTGAATACGACCCGCTCCCATCCTTCCAGTTCAACGACCGTGGGGAAGTGTTCATCGGCTTGCCGGATGATGACGTGTCGGAACAGGTGAGGGATGTTCTGAACAGAAGGTATCCCGTCGATTCGCGCCGACAGTTGGGTGAGGCCGTCTACGACCGTTTGAATTTGAAACGTCAGGTGTTGGAGTCTGTGATTCGTGCCGACGAGAAGAATGGTCGAGACGCTTCGGAGAAGAAACTGGAATTGGAGTTTTTGGAGGACGTGTTCGAGTCTTTGGATGATATCATCTGATTAGGGTCACTCAACTGATTGTGGTAGTGGGGATGTCCACACATAAAGCATTCGCATAAAAAGGAACCACTACATGAGTCAGTCAGAACCAGAAACCGACCTCATATCATGGTTGGAACAACAATGGGACAAAGCCGTCAAAGATTCCGAAACCCCGGACGGGGAACTGCTGGAAAAATACACTTTCTACGACGGCCTCACCACAGCCTACGAATTCACCATCGCCCGCGTCAAACAGTATGGAGTCCAACCGACCACAGACAGTCGGACAGCCGCACTCATGGAAATCATCGACTATGCGAACAAGAAGAAAAAAGAACTCCGCTACAACCGTATGATACGGAACCTCACCTCCCCAGACGAGTCACCGTCACCCGACGAACAAGGAGGCCACAATTCCTACGGCGACATAATTCACATCTGCGAAAAACTCTTGGAAGAAGACGAATCATGTTGAATCTTAAGGAACTCATTGACGTAGGTTGCGCCCAAACCATGGTTGACTCGGACGGTCAAATATACCCGTGCAGTAAACCCATCGTGGCAATCCGCCACTGGCCGGATTACGGTGAAGGGGACAGTTACAGTGGCGTCTGCCAACAGCACTCCCAACAGGCCGGTATAGAATTTATCCCGTTGAAGAATGTTCCCAATCCACTGCTTCTGCCGTTCTATCTCACCTATGAGGATATTGACGATAGCAGTTCATCCACCCAACCACAGGTGGGTGATTACGGTGTGGCAGTCCGCGAGAACGCTCACGGTCAGGAGGAAATACCCTTCCACATCGAACAGGAGGAGCATACCGGTCTGCCGGTCGCGGTTCTGAACACTCAACTGTACGCAAAACCGGAGGATGATATAGAAGACGGCCAATATGTGAGCCTGTTCCAGTTGTATCTCGACGGTTTCGAGTTGAGCAGGACAGGCCGGAAGTGAACGAAAATGATAGAACCGACGGTATCCTACTCTGGACACGACTGGTTTTGAGCCTAGCTCAACTGGTCGTGGCATTAAGCGTTATCGGACTAATCGTCGCACCACCATTGACAAATGGACTCAATCGGTTGAAAACCGAAATCTGGGGACGGTCAATCACCTTAGAGGCCACCGTCACCGACTGGCAGGGCAATCCCGTTCCCAACGTGACGGTCACGGTCGTCCATGACGATGGCACTCCCTACAAAGATAGTGTCGGCAATCCCGCCAGAAGCGTCACCGACAAGAACGGCAGATACAAGATTAAGGCAAACGTCAAGAGAACCTTCCGATTGGAAGTGGTTCCACCTCAACAAAACCAAAATCAGAAGGAGTAGTAAAACATGGTAGATTTCAACGAGTGGAGTCAAGACCCTTTCGCTCTTTTTGCGGCGTTTCTTACCTTGGTTATAACAGTGACCTTCATTTCCGGAATTATCTTTTTATTTAACGATAAAAAGATTAAGAAAATCGTAGGCGGACTGTTAAAAGTAGGATGCATTATCAGTGTAGTGGCGTTGATTATGACGCTGGGAGCGGAGAAGACCCAGCACCCGACCTTCGAGGAAGCATTGGCTACATCCTACGGGTACGAATCCGTACAATGCAAAGGGGTTGGTAACGTGCGGGACGGAGACACCCCGTGCGTGGCTTACTCCAATCATGGTCGTAAGAGGCAGGTCATCACCGTGGTAGGCGACTCGGAGAAGAACACCGTCAGAGTGTACGATTCTCAAGGGAATCTGGTCAAGCCGGTCTTGACGAAAGCCCCGTCCAAGAAGGACTGAATCAATGGCAGACCCAAAGTACATGCGAAAAATCCAATCCATGTGCCGTTGTCAAGACTACGGACGCATGGTCGAAAACGCCGACATTGACCCCTATCGTCAGAAAAATGAAAGTTAACGGGGTCATTTTCAACAAAAAGTCGATTTTAGCCCCGTTAACAGAAGAAAGGAAAACAAGATGGCGGTGAACGTCACTCAGAAAGACAAAACCCTGCATGACACCATAGACTGGTGCAAGGAACAGATAGCCCGAATCAACGAGATGATTCCCACCGCTTCGGACGAGAATTTTCTTGTAGGGGAACGGTTCGCGTTGCAAGCCGTCATCGCACACTGCGAGGAACAGTTGGGATATTCGGGTTCTATGCCGTTGGAAGTGCCAAATCAGAGCGAGAAAGTAATCCGCTGATGTTGCCTGAAGATACGATTAGCCTGTTTGTTTTCCGGTTTTTGGCGTGATTGCCAGTCTTGCTTTTTTTGGTTATACTGGGGTTGTTCACACAATCTATTAAGACAAGGAGAGCAATGTCCAACATATTCAAAAAACTGAAAAACTGGACTTTTGACGTACTGGGATTCGTTTTCTTTGTCCTGCTTGAAATGTTCCTCTATCTTATCGAAGTCATCGACTTCTTTGCGAAAATTAGAAGACCACTGTCTTCTGATTTCAAGAAAAAGGAGCAACAATGCAAAACCGATATGTAAACGGATGGTACGTCACCTGCTGGTATTGCAAGAACACCGTCGATGCCAATAGGGTCAAGTGTCCCTACTGTGGAGCTTGGCTTTTCCTCACGCCGCAAGACTATGAAGAACTGAGAGAAGAAGGAATTAAACCATGAGCCGATTGAATCTAGTCGCACGAATAGACTCGTCATTCCCCGACAAGACCGCCTACAAGCGGGTATTGGAAAACGGGGAAATCGTCTGGGAGAACAGCAAAGGCCGTGAGAAATGGCGTTGGGTTCCCATGATTGTGGAAGAGCCGTCCGAGAGCGGACGATTCCTCGAAACGGAAACCGCGAGGAATCACCATCAGTACAAGCTGGACTCCCGCAATCCACTCCGACTGTTCGAGTCGATTCTTGCGTATAACAAAGTCAAGGTCACTGACCGCTGACGTTTCACCGTTCCCTCTGCTATACTGGAAACATTCACATCATACAAGAGTGAAGGACAATCGTTGACCAAAAAATACTCATACGCCTACACCAAGTCGCTATACGACCATCAGTATCCCGACGAAAAACTCATCTCCATTCACGAGCGTCCACTGGCTGACCCGACCGGCAAGCTCACCGCAATCATCGACTATGAGAAGCCGTTGAGTCGTCACGACATGGACAAGTACGATTTGGAGGAGTTCCCATTCTGGCTCGCCCAAGAACATTACCTTCCACTGTTCAGCGAGGAATGTCCACTGAAATTGGAAACCCTTGAGGAGATTCGGGACGAAGTCGCACACGCCATCAGCGTGCTCGCTGACTATCATCCGTTGGGGGATGCGCCCCACGGCATCCACGTCGGCGGCATCGTGGACAAGGATGTGAAGAAACTTGACTTGTACCGCGTATACGACACCATTCCATCTTGGGGAATCAACATGGTTGAGGAATTGATTACCGGAACCGACCCGACCGAATTCACTTTCTGGTATACGACGAGCGATATCAAACGCCAAGCGGACAAGCTTCATAATGAAGGCAGTGCCATACTGTTCGCGGACGCGAGTAATAAGTAGAGTCTTGGAGGATTATATGCATACTGACGTACACGAGACCATTTCCGATTGGATGGACAAGCCTATCGAGGAACTGGCCGGTAAAAGGGCTATCGCCATCACCGTAAGCGGAACCACCATCGACGGCGAATTGGAATACCGTATGGAAAAGACCGAGGATGGTCTACGTGTGGAAAGCCTGAATTTCGTGAACCTGCCCCAATATGTGGTGGTTTGCCTCAACGGTGGAGGCAATCATCTGGCGGACACGCTTTTCAAGTCGTTGAACATTCTCGCCTGAACGTCGGCTTTCCTTCCGAAGAAAACTCTGCTATACTGGATAAGTCCACACATAAGCAGTCTTTGGGAGGAAAGCTTGGAAAAACAAAACCCCAAAAAACCGGCAAACCCCATCCAACTACGTTCACTCGGCTGGGTGGACGAAGAACTGGCGATGGTACAAGACCAGTATTCGGCAACACTGTCTGCCATCAACTTCCCCTGCTACACGCAATCCTCCAGCAAAACTAAAGACTATCAAGTCGTGGTTGACGGTAAGGACTACGGCATGGTTCGGGAAATCAACTGCGGAAACCGATTCGAATACCGTGCCCTCATGGCAGACGGTGACTACATCGAACCAGTATCGGACATTTTCCACACTTCGGCAATCGACGCTGTCTGCGAACTGGCTCGACGCCATCATGATAAGGAATTCGCCAGCCAGCTGACCGACTATGTGATAGCGGTCTCTCAAGTGCAGGAACTCGCGTCAGCCCAATTAAGAAAAAACACGAAAGACCTGTTATCGGAACACTTCCGAACGACAAACGTCCACCACTCTGGCCGGGGAGAGCAATGATGATTTACGCGGGACAGAAACGCAAGGCCACGGAAGCTCAGATTCGACTAATTCTCAAACTCACCGACCAGTCCGACCTTAATAACGTGAAAAACCTCGAAAACTGCCCTCCCGTAGTCCGCTATAAGGAAGACTTGAATAAGAAATATTTGGACAATCGAACCGCCGCGAAAATTATCGACGGTCTGATTCAATGGAAGGAAATCTATGGTTGAGAAAGCCACGCCCGTCATTGCCGATGGGAAAAACAATCCGTTCGTCAGAATCGGTCAAGGATTCCTCGGCGTCATCCGTTTCGTCAAACAGGTTGTGGCCGAAATCCGCAAGGTAGTCACGCCCACCGTCCGCGAATGGGCGGGCTGGTGCGTCGCGTCCGGAATCTTCGTGCTGCTGCTCATGGCGCTTGTCTCAGGAATGGACTTCGGACTGGGCAAGCTGACATTGTGGGTGTTCGGCTGATGGGCGGCGAAGGCATCGTCTACAATCCCGTGGACTGGCGGCATGCCACAACGACCGAACTCGAAGGGCAACGCGTCATCGCCCGATTCGACAACGGCACCGTCGTGGACGGAACCATCATCATAGCTCCCGGTGGGGCGATAGGCGTCTACATGGGAGTCATGGTGCCCATCATCATGAAAGCCCCGTCCGGCCTATTGGAGGAAGCCGACCATGTGAGCGCATTGCAGGTGTTGGATTGCAGTAAGGAAGGAAAATTCTATGCCGGATGAACGCATCGAAAAAGCCGCAATTGCGGTCTTCGCCGCGCAAACCAACTGGGCCGACTTCAATCCGAGCGAAGAACAGATACGAGACTTGTGGGACGGGCAGATGGACGCGATACATGACTCGTTCCGCCGTCTCGCTAAAGCCGCCTTGGACTCGCAGGAAGACCAGCCCGCCGACCTCGACTGGGAGAACGTCGAACCGAAGGTTTTGGACAGCCGCATGGTCAAGGCCGTCACCGTGGACGGCACCATCGTGCGAGGACGGACGGTCGCCGTACACGGGTCACTAGACCAGCTCATCGTCGAAGGCATCCTGCAACCGTTGCTTATGCGGTTGCCGGGCGAACATTGGCGGCTTGCGAGCGGATGGAAAAGTCTGGTCTTCTACAACAAAACAAAGGAGCAGTAATTATGAAACATATCCTTCTTGGATTCATCGCCGTGTTGAGTCTCATGCTCGTTCCCCTCATTCTCATGCACAAAGGCAAGGGAGGCGGTTTCTCGAATTTCGCTGAATCGTTGACAGGTTCGGCGGGAAGCTCGGGCGTGGCGGAAAAGAACCTGAACCGTTGGACGGTAGTGGCGGCTGTCGTCTGGTTCGTTCTCATCATCGCTTACGGAATTCTGGTCAAACTCTCCTGACCTGATATTAGAAAGGGAAAGCCGATGGTTCCGGATAAAAAATATTACAAACTGTTACATGAGAAGGGCGGACTGGGCAGTGACACCGTCATCGTGTCCAGTGACACTTTCCGTGGAAAACCGTATCTGACCATCGACTTTTCCGACTGCACCGAACATAAACAATTCTCTATCGATTTGAACGAATTGGAAAAGTGGAAGGAAATGCTCGATGCAGACTGACCCGTTAACCCCCCGAGACCTGTACGACAACGTGGACTTCTACCGTAACATGAGAATGAACCTCGACAGTGATGGTGGAGGCAACGTGTGGCGTTACAAGCATGCACGGAACATCATTCACATCCAGTCGAATATGGTCGCCCAAAAGTATCGAAACGGAACCGCCGTCGGCACGCAATTCCGACTCTCCGGTACCAAACTGGACATTGCCCGACGATTGGATTGCGAGCTGGCGGTACTGAACTTAGAGGAATGAATGGAATCATGGCTGGCATACTCGTCCGACTGGTATTGAGCATAGGTTGTATAGCCGGTGTGCTCATGTCGCACACGATGGCGGTATTGTTCGACCGTTCCGTCACGCTCTTGGAAAAAGCGTTTTTGGAACACTCCTACACTTCGGGGCAGAAACGTTGGCTGGGAGTACGAATCTACGGCTGGCGGTTCCTTTATCATTTGGCCGTCGCCCTGATGGTGGCGTTCATCATCATGGCGACAATCCTTTTTATCATGTTCTGTTGGGCACTCTTTGAAAGAATAGGTGCGATTTGAGTTACGATATTGCGATAGTCCGTTCCGACATTCCGGACGATATGGTGTTCATGGTCGCTTGCGATTGGCAAGACCGTGGACTGGAAAATTTGGATATGGTAGGCACTTCCTGTAATCCGACCTTCAACTATTCCGATTTCTTCCAAGCGTTCCATGTGCGCCCCACCACAGACCTGCACGGCAAGTCCGCCATCGTGGTCAAGGACATTATTGACGAAGCGTTGGATGAAATCGAAAAAAATTCCATCAACGAATTGGAACAGAAATACTTCCTCGACAACACGGGGAAGGTCATCCGCTGGGGGAGTATCCCCAATGCTATCCAATGGTTGCGTGACGTGCGCGACTATTGCGAACAGAATCCCGGCTACAAGTTCATCGGGCGTGGCGTGGAAATGACTGAACACGGGTTGGCTAGTCTTGGCACCGTCAGAACATTCGCTCCGGAATATGCGGAACCATCCGACCGGCAGTGGCGGAAACTGTTGGAGGAGTCTGCTGAACTCGCCGCAGTGGGAATGGATTGGGTTGCCGACGGCACTTCCGACAAGCGGATTTACAGTCGGTTGGTCGAAGAGTATTGCGACGTGGTGGAAGCGTTGGGAACGTTCGCTATCGCCTATGGCATCACCAATGAGGATATCCGCAGGGGTATGGGCGAGTGCGAGAAACGCTTCCGTGACGGTCGAGCCGGTGGGAGGAAAACCGTGGAGGAGAATAAAATCATCGACGGATTGGCGGAACTGTCCACCCGACTGGAAAAGGTTCAGAAGTGACAGCGGATTTCTCCGCTTGGCAGGAGGTTGCCGACCAAGCGAGTACGGGCGATTTTATTATCAGTTCTCTCATTATCGTTAGTGTCATTGCTCTTGTTGTCGGCGCTTTCGCTGTGAACAAGGGTCGGATACTGGTTTCGATTGTTTCCGTTCTCGTGTTCTTCCTCTCGTTCGTCACCGCGACCACGGTGAAAATGCCGAAAGCCCCGTCCCTCAACCAAAGCTTGGAATACGTGTACGGACTGTCCAGTATCGAATGCAAACACAAAGAGTACTCCGATACGGACGAGACCATCCCAACGACCAAAGGGATATTACATTCCACAAGAAGGGGCGAATACACCGTGGACTCGATGAAGGACATCGAGAACGGTGTGGACGCCGAATGCTCCGTCTATACAAAAGACAACAAACATGTCAACGTGGTAATCCACAAAACCGACAACGGCAACTACTGCGTCTACAATCAGACGGACGGGAAACCGTTGCCACTCAAACATAAGAAAGCGCCGACCAAGCTCAGCGAACTGGAAAAATAGTTCGCGCACAAGTCAGTCGGCGCGTGGCTTTTTAAACACCATTCAGACTAGTCGATGAACCAGTCATCATCATCGCCGTCAGTGGGGGGAGCTGGTTTCGGCTTGCTTTTCCTGACGGGTTTCGGTTGGGAAGGTGTTTGAAAGGCCACGTCCCCATCCTCCGGTTCCACGTCCATTTCGTCCAAGTCTGCTTGCCTACGGTTGGCTTCCTTGGTGGCCGTATCATGGTCTGTTCCGGATACTGACGTTCGGGCACCAATGAACGAGAAGATTTGCAACACAACTAGCAATAGGATGAAAACAATGCCAAGAATCGTAATGATTCCAATGATTCTTCCCACGTTTTCACCGGTTATCCAATCGAACAATGAGCCAGCCGTCACCTCCGAAGCGAGTTCCGGATTGTCCGTGGCTAATTCCTGCTTGTCTTTCGCAATGTTCAAAGCGTGCATTCCGTAGCCCATCATGGGAATAAGCGTGGTGGTCAGGATTCCACCTAGCCACATGAGCCAGCGTGCCTTGCGATATATGCCTGTGATTTTGTATAGGAGTTTCATAACTCCAGTATTTCGCACTGGTTGATTCCTCGGCTTAGAAAACCGGAACTATAAGAAACTATGAGTATATAATATATAACCATGCCGGTTGAGCCTTACTCCCGTAACGGTTTTCCTACCATGCGAGGTGCCTGTTAGTCCACGGAAAGGTGTCGGAAACCCCATAAAAAGGTGTTCGATAGTCCATACTGATGGTGTTTGATAGTCCATGTCCGGCATGATTCATAACCGTCATGGTGTTTGAAACGCCACTAAAGGTGCCTGTTAGTCCACGGAACGTTCGACGTTCCGCCTGTGGAAATGTGGATAAGCGTGTGGAATGGTTGAAATTCCAACGAAAAACCAGTGGATAAATTAAAGCTGGAAAGGCGCGTGCAATCCGTAGCATATATGAGGGTGCGTGAAAGGCCACGTCAAGGAACCGTTCAACCCGTTGGGAGGTGTTTGAAAAGCCATGCGAAAGGTGTCCGAAAAGCCACGCAGACACCCGCCCACACATGGCCTTTCAGACACCAATACCCTCCAAGGTGTTTGAAAAGCCACGGTCAACTCAATCTGACGTGGCCTTTCGCGCACCTTTCCGTTGAACCGATTGCAACGAATGCAAAGCCACCTCGAACACATCCCCATTAGCACCCACCTCAACCTCACGGACAGCACGAGTAGGAACCGACGTGGGACTTGGATGCAGAATAATGTAATCCTCATACGTGGGGCACTCAACATTCAACCCCGGATACACCTTCTTGACCTTCTCCAACGATTGACGGAACATACGCCGAAAAGACTTCTTGACCGCAATCTGGTCTCCGAACCGTTCATACAGCCAATCCCAACTCACCGGAAGGTCACGGCGAAGATTCTTCATACTGCCAGTCAGCCAAATGTAAATGTCGTAAGGCATGACCGACCTGCCTTTCAACAGGTAAGTGGACACTCTCGTATCGAACGGAGCCGACTCACGACTCAACCGTTCATACACCTCATCGGTCAGACGGAACGTGGCACCGGAATAGCCCACGTTCTTCTCATCATTGATAATGCGCACGGCCTGAACGATAGGCAGATAAGCCGTATCCCTCACATTCAGACCCTTCCCCGTGCCGGACGCGCGAATACTGATACGGCAAGCCAACAACAGTTCCAACTGTTCCTGCACGCTCTTCGCTGTGCGCCCGCCATGCGGCAATCCCATTTCCTCACACAACTGGTAGATGCTTGGAATGGTGATGGTCTTCGTCTCAGGGTCAACATTCCTCGTCTTATGGCCTTTCGCCGCACGAATCTGCTTCGCCATCCAAGCCATCAACAGTCTCGGATATTTGCCGAACGGGAACCGGCGTTTCCTATCATCCCCATCACCCGTCACGCCAGCTTCAAGCATGTATTCCAACCGTCCGTTCGACTTGCTGACGAAATCCACATCATCGGACGGTTGGGCCGGTGGAAACAGTGTGGCGGTGAGGATGGAATGCCCATACCATATTTCCATACTGTTCGGCTCGCGGGATTCTATATCATCCAACAGGTTGACCCGTCGAACATCCAACTCCATGCCCGTCGAACCAAGGTCAAGAACATCCTGCTCGACTCGTATGTCACTCATTCGGATTCTGCTCCTTGCGGCGCACCGACACCGTGTAGCCCATAGCGTCCAATATTCGGCACATGGTCTGGAAGGACGGGTTCCCGTTCTCGCACAGGCTCCGGTAGAGGGACGGTCTCGCCAACCCCGTCAACTGGGAGAGCGTGGTCATGCCGTACAGTCTGGCGAGGTTTCCGGCGGCGGACTGTATGAGCATGGGGTCTTCCGACTTGAACTGGTCTTCTATGTATGCGACGGTGGCCGCTTCTTGTATCTGCTTGGACTGCATGTAGGGGAGTGTAACCTGTGGGCGACAGTATTGTCCAAGTATCCAATGCTGTTGGTGAAGGTTGGTAATGTGCGACACGCCTTGGGAAACATTGTTTTCGTTCTGTGATTTGACATGTTTCCTAAGACTGCTATACTGGCAGTGTTCACACAAAACGAGGTTCAAAAAACATCACGTGTGAATAAGGCTGTGAGAAGAACGCTTCTCATCTCCAGTCCACTACTGGAACAGTCACCAAGGCAACCGGGGTAAAGACCTTACCCAGTAAGGAACACTCCCCTGAATGTTGCCGCCCGTTTGAAAAATGAATAGAGATAAGGAAACATGGTCGATAGGACTTAAAGCCCGTCGAATCATGTTCGATATGAAGACTTGCCCATCATGGTTGAATCTTCAAGAACTATCACACCTATCCTCACCTGTTCACTCAAACACACGAGGAAAAGCATGAAAACGCTTGAAGACAAAACCATGACAGGCAAAACCGCTGTCAACCTTCCGGCTGGAAATCCCAGTCAACCATCCTATTGGTTCTGACCACGCTCATGGGAAGCTCGGGTGGAAAACCGGAAGGAAGACGGCATTTTGGGGCCGACAGGTTTCGACTTGAAAATCAAGGTAATGTAAGCATGTCGGAGGATTATGCGGCAACCGTTATCAACCGCATTAACACAATAAACGCCAAGACGAATTCTTCGCGTAACTTCCAGCTCGCCGCCTGAAAAAACGGTTTGAAGGAAGAACAGGGTCGCTGATTTGCTGTAAGGCGATTCTGAAAAAGAAAGGACAGCAAAAACTCGGTGAACGGCAACTGTTCATCGTTTCATGACTGAGTTGCAAAACTGTTCCGGGGTGCCTCTTCGACCGGAACTTTCAACATATATAAACGAGATGGCTAAACATGTAGAAAACATTATCAACGTTTTCAAGGACGAGGGTTCGATTCCCTCCGGCTCCACGATTTTGAATGCATACCGTATTCAAAACAATGTTTGGATAATTGCCTTACGGGCTTTTATCCAAACCCTAAATAGAGGAAACTGATGTGCGTGCTAAGCGACTCCTGCAAAACAGACTCTCCAAACTTGAAGGAAAAACTTTGTAAACAAAAAATCGGTTTCCTCCAATCCCTGACTTTTGTTGATTTGCAGCTGGGAGGGTGGTACGAAAATCAATGGGTCGTTCTGTAAGAACGAAAACGCATGTCCCTCAATCGTGCTACTGCCCCGATGGCGAAATCGGTAGACGCGACGCATTCAAAATGCGTTGTCTTACGACGTGAGGGTTCGATTCCCTCTTGGGGCACGAACCATATGGTTCTTCCTTTATAACTCACGGGAGGTGGATTTTTCGTTCCTTCGCCTCCCATATTTCGCCCCTCTAGCTCAATGGTTAGAGCAAGGGTCTTTTAAACCTTGGGTTGTGGGTTCGAGTCCCACGGGGGGCACGTCAGCAGTCGCTGGGACTGCGGGAAGGTTGGTGAGAGTCCAACTGGCTGTCGGAACTTCTGTTCTGGTGGTCGAGCGCATAAGTCAAAACGGCCGTGTGGAACGCACGCTAAACACCATCGTCCCAGTAGCGGAAGTCGTGGCAAGTCGCAACGCCATGACGAGTAGCGAAAGGATGATGTGAGCCGTCGAATCGGAAGACGAGTTGCGACGTCCCCGCGACGAGACGGCATACACCCTTGTAGCTCAGTGGAATAGAGCGCCGGTTTCCTAAACCGGACGTCGTTGGTTCGACTCCAACCTTGGGTACTAGGTTTCACGGAGGTAGCTGTCCGTGAAACCGATGGCATTGCTCGAATAATCCTACATGGTCTTGTGGAGGATAAGAGTTTCCCTGCCTTAATCAGGCGGCTGATGACCGAAGGGGAAGAACGGTGAAACGGGGTACTTAGCAGCTCACGACCTTGCCGTTGGCGGTAAAATCCAGTCCGCCATGCCGCTGTCATGCCAACTTGGACAATAACTAAGTTGGGTTTGGAATGTTGGCAGAGTGGTTTAATGCAACTGTCTCGAAAGCAGTCGCACTGTGAGGTGCCGGAGGTTCGAATCCTTCACATTCCGCGTTGGGGAAGTAGTACTACCCCCGAAGGCAAGCGCCTACCGCTGGTGTTGGCTTGTCTGGAGATGAAAGCGGCGGACGCTTCCGTTAACGGCGACTCGGTGGATGGTCACGCTTCATGGGTGTGACCATCCACATATGGCATTGGTGCAACCGGTAGCATGGCGGTCTCCAAAACCGTCGATGTTGGTTCGAGTCCAACATGCCGTGCTACTTCTCTTACAGGTTGTTTGAGAAGGCGTCGGAACCGTCTTGTGGCGGCTCCAGTTTCAGCTGACCCGCCTAGTCTGCGGGAACAGTCTCCTGAGTCGCCGTGGCGGCTCTTGCTTTGCTTTGGTGGCGGAATTGGTATACGCGGTTGCCTCAAAAGCAACTGTCCGAAAGGACGTGAGGGTTCGATTCCCTCTCAAAGCACGAACCGTAATTGGTTCTTCCTTAGCTTAGACATGGGTTCAAACTCAAATCTTGAAACCTATGTCATTGCCTAAATAGCTCAGTTGGTTAGAGCGGCGTTCTTGTAAAACGCAGGTCGTAGGTTCGATTCCTACTCTAGGCTCGAATTTTCCTGCTTGCGTAATATAAATTCAATTCACGCGATATTTTGTACCAATACTGACGCATTGGGCACACTGCAAGCAGGAAAATTTTCCCATCACACACTACACAGGCGGGAAAGTATTCCAACGTTTCGGCCTACGGGCGTTGGAATGTTCAAATAGTAGGCCATGGGTCGAAGACAGGATTCCTCACGCGGCCACAGTTTTCTAATCGGCGGTGCCACTTCGATTAGAAAACTGTGGATGTTTGAAGAAGCGGGTTCAACTCCCGCACGACCCCCTCGTGTTTTTCAACCAGAAAAGAAGGAACTCAAAATGACCATGTCTGATGAAACACGGGTCATCTCCTCCCACGCTCTCACCGTGGAAGGAATGACCCAACCACAGGTACAACCACTCAACCTCCCCACCGGATTCAACGGTTATCGCAAGGATTCCGTTGAACAGTACGTGAACGGGTTGGAAACACAGATTTGGAATCTGCAACGCCAGTTGACGGAAAAAAACATGGTCTTGGACAAGCGTCAATCCGAACTCGGCAAACGGGAGCAGGAAGCTGAATCCCTCCGCCAGCAGATTGAACGGTTGAACGCCGACTTGCAGGACGCCCGTCAAGCGTCGGAAAACCCGATGCAGGAATTAGGTACCAGCCTCGGCAAAGAATTCCAAACGTTGAAAAACACTTACGAGTCGAAGAAACGTGAGGAGCTGGAACAGGCCCGCACGCAAGCCGAACAGATTCTCCAACAGGCCAAGGATGAATCACAGAAGCGACTCGACTCCGCGACGGAAACCACCAAACAGATGATGACCGCCGCACACGATAAGAAGCAGAAGCTTGAACAGGAATGCGCCAAACTGAAAAAGGAAACCGACGATAAGGTTGCCATCCAGTTGGACGCGGCCAAGAAACAAGCCGAACAGATTATCAGCAAGGCGGAAGCTGACGCAGTCAACCGTTTGGACAAGGCGTCACAGGAAATCGACCTCCGAACCAAGAAGGCTGAACAGCATGCCGCCGAATTGGATGCGAACAGCAAGAAGCTGATGGAAGCCGCTCAGCAGAGAGAGGAAACGGCGCAACGCAACGTCGCCAACTCTTTCGCCCAGTTAAGGCAGTTGGGCGCGGACATTGACAAGCTGATTTCAAAATCCAAATAATTATTCGCGGACCGATAAAAACGGTCTGCACATTCCCCATTAGTGTAATGGCAGCACACGGGTCTTTGGAACCTTTAGAGGTGGTTCGAGTCCATCATGGGGAGCTAAGTTTCGACCGGCCGTTTTTGGCGTGTCGAAACTTCGGAGTCGTGCCTGAGTGGCCGATAGGGGCACCCTGCTAAGGTGTTAACCGTTTCATACGGTTCGAGGGTTCGAATCCCTCCGACTCCGCTGGGGAATGGGTTGCGGTTGCGAGCCTTCCGTTCCGAAAAGTTTGGAACGGTCGTAATAAAACCATCTCGTGTATGTAGTGCTTTCCCGTAAACAATCACAATTGTATTCCTCTTACTGCGGGAGTAGTGAAAAGGTCATCACACCTGCCTTCCAAGCAAGTATTGCGAGTTCGAATCTCGTCTCCCGCACAAAGTCCCACACTTTTTATCCCCTAAAGCTCGTGGGACAATCCATGGCATGACCCCTTACATGCGCGATGGATGATAGTCCGGAAATCCATGAAGGACTGTCAGCAAGCCGTATGCCTTGCACCCTCTTAAGTCACGCATACATGCCAGTGTTCACGACATGAACTCACTGATGGGAAACAACCAAGCCATGTCAACGCCAAACAAAAAGCGGAGTCTACGGGTGTTTTTTCTCTCCACCCTTCTCCTGCTCCGCATCTTTGTGTGAACAGCTCCTCGCCGGTGGGAGTGGCGAAAACACCGGCTTATTCTTTTTTGGGTATTTTGTTTGAATTTTTGAATATATGCCGTATTTTCCTTCTTTAAACCTGTCGATTTTGACGAAAATATGCAGCCTGATTTGAATATATGTCGTATTACCTTTTACTCAACTGGAGGAATGTTAGACACCACCCAGACCCGTTTGAATATATGTCGCATTACCTTTCTCAAACTCAGAAAATTGACGAAGATATGCGCTCTGGTTTGAATATATGTCGTATTGCCTTTTACTCAAACTACAATGTGATTGAGGTCTTTTCCAATGAGTTTGAATATATGTCGTATTACCTTTTGCTCAAACTCCGGTGAGGAGAGGGAAATCACTGGACAGTTTGAATATATGTCGTATTACCTTTTGCTCAAACTAGAGCTGTTGGGACATGCCGCGTCGTGGTTTGAATGTATGTCGTATTACCTTTTGCTCAAACTAAGCGCCGGCACGCGACTTGTCCAAAAGGTTTGAATGTATGTCGTATTACCTTTTGCTCAAACTACGAGTTTGAGCAAAAGGCTTCATATCAACGTTTTTAAACTATTCTTCGTCGTCAAAAAGCGTCAGTAACCCCGGCTGTTCGTCTGTGGTCTGCTGCTTTTTGTCGATGTACTTCAGTGAATCAGACCATTGATTGTCCGTTACGCAGAGTACTCGCACGTTGCCGTGGGGAGGTAGTCCGGCTTGAATATACTTTAACGCAGAACGACCGCCTGATTGGGTGGGGGTGTATCTTGCATAGACGGAATATTGCACTCGAACGAAACCTAAATCAGAGAGTAGATGGTTGAATCTGTTCGCGGCTCCCGCATCCTCTCTCGTTGTAATGGGTAGGTCGTACATGACCAGCGTCCACATGCCGTTATCCTTATCTCTCTTCATTTTTAGCGCCTTTTTCCGAAGACGGGGACGGGTAGTTTGTCCAGCCAGCCTTCGCAGTATTGCGCGTATTGTCCACAGAATTCGTCCACTAGTGATGGGATGGTTAGTTCTTTTGGGTTGAATTGGCTGTTGACGGACAGCACTATCTGCTGTTTCATTTCCGAGTCCAACGGTCCGTCCGGTAGTTGGCTTATCTGGTAGTCGATGGCCGGTCGGAACGGTTCTATCAAATCGTCTGCCAGACAGAAATAGTTGCTGGCTGAATGGTGATGTATGCCGATGGTGGGGGAGAGTCCCGCCGTGCAGATGGACTTAATCAGGAATCCACGCAGTATCGTGTACGCATAATCGAGTTGAGCATTGCGCCCCTCGCCGTATCCGGGGAATCGGCGAAATTGTTCTTCAGGGAACATGCGATGCCAGTATTCGCGTGCCGCCTGCCCCTCAATATTGTTCGGGTCTCCTGAGCGCACCTGTGCCGCTAGGCTCCGAAGAAGCTGTCCACCGTCCAATTCGAGCATGTCCAGTACGTGCGATTGTCCGAGAATTTTCGCTTGTATTATCTGTTTCCATGCTGCTTTTCTCGCGGGAATGCTCATTTCCTGTTGTGCGTTCTGACGGGCGGCGGAACGGGTGTTGGGTTTGTTCCATGATTGCATTGCCGCGATTGGTGTCTGATTCCATTGGCAGATGAACACTTCCACGTCGAAGACCGCCAACTGCTGCAATAGTGCTGTGGAGACGGTTGTTTGTATACCGAGCAGCAGCACCGCCGTATCGACCAACGGTATCCGCGTCTCCGTATCGTGGTGTTCCACGACGAGTTGTCCGCGCTTGTAGGTCAGTCTGCCGGTCATTGCGGTGCAGTCGATGACTCGCCACCCTTTTGCCATATCAACCTCCTAAAAAGGAAAGGGTCTACTGATAACCTTAGATGGTTTTTGGTAGACCCTTTCCTTTTTAGAAACGATTAGAAGCGGTGGTTACTGCTCTAAAACATGTCCAATCTTATTGACCACTGGAACGAAGGTGTGCAGTTTGAACATCTTCTCGACCTTGGGGGGAACCTCCAAACCTTGTTCAACCATCTTACTTAATCCTTCTCCTGCAATGACGGAGGGAACTAGTCTGAACTGGATAGGGGAGGGGAAACCGGCCACGATGAATCGTCGTTCGACGCCGGAATCCGTATGGAACATGTTCGCGTATTCAGGACACATGTCCCTCATCATCTCAGGTGTCAACTTGATTTCATCGTTGATGGTGAGTCGTGCGATGCAGGTTGCGTGTCCCTGTCGGATGGCGTCCCTGACCTTGCCATCCGCATACCGGATGGACACGTCGGCGGGATGTAACGGGGTTCGGAACAGGTCGATGTTCTTCCTGCGTTTCATCAAATCGCATTGGAACACGCGCACCATGCCATAGAACGTCTTGCGTTTCCCGTTCTTCAACACCTGTTCGCAACGGTAGATACGGGCATGATGGATGGTTCCGCCAATATCGGCGGCTCCACCGTTGACGAACAATTGGGCATTGTTGCCCGGAAGGAAACCGATTTCATCCTTCGCATGGCATACTTCACCCAAGGCTGTGATGACACGTTTCGGATTGGCGGGCAGACCATTCTGAGGGTCATAATCCGACAATCCGGTCAATGCCTTCCACACTTGCGGGGTGAGCGCATGGTCGATGAGACTGGTCGGCATGGCGTCTCCCAGTCGCACGTATTGCAACGGTTTCACCGTCGCATCATGCGCCGTGCTGTTGCCCAAGCGGAGGCGGCGGCTCCGAACGACCGGAATGGTGTCCTCGTCCAAACCCTTGTTCAACAGGTGGAGCAGATTCTTCATCTGTCCGCTCCATTGCTGGTATTGGTCGTAGCCGGGAGTGTTCTCATTCGGATACTGCTTCCAGTCCGCCTGTCCGAACGGGGTCCCGCACAGGCGTTGGGATTCGCGTAAATAGTGGCGTTCGGCAAGACGGAGAGCGACACTCTGGTTCATCATGGCGATGACCGAAGCGTCAACCGCGTGATGTCGGCGGTCGAGTCGGGTCTTCCACTGTGCGCCAATGAAATGGATTTGCCCGTCGATGCCGGAAGCGCGTCGCGCCTCATAGGTGATGGGGGTGGCGCGTGGATTAACAATCTGCAAGCGGGTCAGACGTTCACCATGAACGGCTCCACCTATCGGGTTAACGGACAGAGCGTTCAGGGTGCCCAGTATGCTCCCGACTCCGGCGATTGGATGCAGACTTGCAATGGGAATGGCAATCATCTTGTCGGTATCACGAAGATAAGCTGAACAAGGAGACGATTGACTTCCTCCCCCGCCTTCAGGCGGGGGAGGAAGTCAAGTTCAACCTCTAAGAAGAGTTCGGTAGGTGTTTTGCGGGATTTTGCTTCTTTCTCACGATGTGATATAGTGGAATCGTTCACACAAACAAGCTAGGAGCGAAAATGAGCGACAAGCAGGAAACCATCGAAATCCTCGTCATCAAGCAGGACGAGAAACCCATTCGCAAAACCATCCCCAACACCCTCGAAGCGAAACAGCATGAGGTAGGCGGTTACATCGAACCATTCGGACTCAAAAACGGGGCGACCATCTACTGCAACGAAGAAGGCAAACTCGGCAGGTGGACACTCAACCGCGCAATCCGCGCCTACGACCTCGATGACAGGGCCGGTTCGCAAATCGTGGAAATGATGGCGGGCACGTTCTTCATTTCAGGGTTCGACCCTGAAAGCGGAGAGGACGCCAGTCTTACAGAGGAACAGTTCGACCACTGGGACAAGCGGTTCCACTCGCCGGAAATCCTCGTGCAGAATGCCAATAATGAGCTGTTGGCCGTTCCTGTTCCCATCAAGTAGTTCGTAATTCTAGGGGATAGGGGACAATCCTATCCCCTTAACTTTTTCAAGGAAAAGACAATGACCAAATACTTTACTTCTGACACTCACTTCGCCCACCCGTTTGTGGCCGCATTACGGGGATATGCGAAGCCCGGGTTCACTTCGGACAGTACCATCAAGCAACAGGCCAACGAAGCCCACATGCAGGTCAAGGACTGCGTCAACTGGTACCAGCATGACATTGACGTGACCGACCACATCAACGAAATCGTAGGGCCGAATGATGCACTCTACATTCTCGGGGACCTATGCAGCGGAAGCGCGTGGAGTCTTCAACAGGCCATCATGCATGTCAAAAGCTTGCGCTGTCCTCGCAATAACCGTCATCTGATTCTCGGCAACCATGACGACGTGCTGTACGGGAAGAGCAAGGGCTTCAAGGAGCTGACCGAAGCGTTCGGTGAAATCGGGCGTATCGGCATGACGGACATCACGGACGGCGAAACCGTCATGCCCGTGTTTCTCTGCCACTTCCAATGGCGTGAGGACTTTGACCTTCCCGCTTTGGATGGGGTGGCGGCTAATTGGGCTAAGCCGGAGCTTAGACAGTATGCCATTCCGCAAGTGGGGGAGAACATGCGATTGCTGCACGGTCACACCCATGCGAACACTCCCCATGAGTTCAAGAACCGTAACGAAATCAACGTGGGATTGGACGCGTGGAACATGCGCCCCGTATCCGAAGTGGAACTTGTTCGCATGTTTCAGCAGAACTGATTGAAGAAAGGCTTAGAAAATGACCACTCTGACCATTCTTAGAGGATTGCCCGGCTCGGGAAAGAGCACTTGGGCGCGGAAGCATGTCGATTCGAATACGGTAATCGTCAGCTTGGACGGTTTGCGCGAAATGATGGCGGGAGGCCGTCAGGCATGGCATGAAACCATGAATCCACAGTTGAACAGGATTCTCGTCCGTCAGGCGCATACCATCATCAGCGACCTGCTCGCCAAAGGTGTGAATGTCATCAGCGACTCCCAGCATGTCAACCCGCGTTTCTGCGTGGACGAGGTGCAGATTGCCGCCCGCCACAAGGCGCATGTTGAGACTTTCACATTCAACACGCCGTTGGACGTTCTGCTGGAACGCAACCAGACCCGTCCGGAAAACGACCGTGTGCCGGAGGAATATCTGCGCACCCAGTATGAGACTTGGCATGAAAACCTTGACCATGAAAGCCGTTGGGTCAACATCCATGTAAGGAAGGTTGACGGAACCTACCATATGAATCCGTCCGGAGACCTCGCACTGGTGGACGTGGGATTGCTGTGGAACGACAAGACCCGTGTTCCCGACAATGCCGAGTTCGGTTATACCGCCGTACCGGCAAAGGGACGTGATTTGACCGGTGTCATCCAGTTGGATATGCCGCCGCTCAAAGACGGTAGGAAGTGGACTCTCGACCGTTACTCGAAGTGGTTGGAACAGGGCGCACATAAGACCAATGACGGGTTTGCCGACTTCTCCACGGATGGAAGGAACCTGCTCGAACTCATGCGAGATTCCGACAACGTAAACGTCCGCCCGGTCAAGGGCGAGAACGACGTATACGCTTGCAATTTCAGCCGTGACGCGTTCAAGAACCAGCGTTGGGACGAATATTCCAGCAAGGCACGCGGCCTGTTCCTCGACGGGAACGGCAATGTCGTGGCACGCGGCTTCGAGAAGTTCTTCAACCTCGGGGAGAACGAGCAGACCACCCGCGAGAACATCGACAAGCGTCTCAAGTTCCCAGTGCGCGTGGAACGCAAGGAGAACGGATTCCTCGGCTTGGTGTCCGCACGCGGAGACGGTTCGTGGCGTTTCTGGTCGAAGAGCGGACAGACCGACTACTCGTATCTCATCCAACGGCTCTTCAAGGAGACGTTGGACATCGGTCAGGAACAGGCGTTGTGGAACATCGCCCATGATGCCAACGTCACCTTGGCTTTCGAGGTCATCGACCAAGAGTCCGACCGTCACATCATCAAGTATGATACGTCACGTCTCGTGTTCCTGCACGCCATCAAGAACACCGTTGACTTCCATATCGACCATGACGCCGACAAGCTGATTGACATGGACGGGTTCTTCGACCGACCGGAAGTATTGTCCGTCTTCCACTCCGACAAGGAGCGGGAGGAACTGTGGAGCATGTTGGACGAGGAACGTCATGATTCCACACGTGAGGGCGTTGTGGTGTATGACGCCGACGGGTACATGTTCAAATTGAAGTCGGACTATTATCTTGAGGTCAAGAGTCTTCGCAACCTGTTGGAACGTGCTGTGTTACGTAACAAGCCGATTGCCGACAATGACCATTCAGAACGTGCGGAGCTGGCACGTTGGGTGCTGTCTCATGCGAACATGAATCGTCTTGTCTACACTCGTAAGGCGTTCAATGAGCGTGGAGTGGACATGGAGTATGTCGGTGACTTGCTGAGTCGGGGATGTATGCTGTAGTTCTCCTACCGATTCGGAGGGCTTAACAAGATTGGTTGAAAAAGAATCATCGCCCGACAGTCAGAAAAAGATAAGCCGACTGGACAAGGCCAACACGATATTAGGTTGGAGTTACATACTTCCATTACCGATAGGGATTCTATGGGAACGGCATGTGCTCGGAAACGTTTGGCTTATCGCGACTCTGCTCGTGAGTGTTCTTCTCCCTCTCGGCCAATGGTATTGCCGGGAGAAAGCCGACCGGCTGGAGGGTACTCATAATCGTCGTCGCAAAGAACGGAACGATAATCTGAAAATAGAAACCGACCAAGACTTGACCCATTTAATGGGCTGATGAAAGGACAAAATCTATGACACCGAAAGAAGCTAAAAACTATGTTGCCGGAACATTGGAACGCGAACAGCCATATGAGCGATTACTGAGACGGGTCGTGTTGGACGGAGAGCCGACATGCGACCGTACCGGAGTGGGCACATTATCCACGTTCGGCACGCGTATGGAATTCAACCTGCAAGACGGTTTCCCACTCGTAACCACGAAAAAAGTGTTCCTGCGTGGCATCATCGCGGAACTGTTGTGGTTCATTGCCGGAGACAACAAGGTCAACACTCTGCAAAAGCAGAACGTCCACATCTGGGATGAATGGGTGTTGCCGGACGGAACAATTGGCAAAGGGTATCCCGTCCAATGGCGTTCATGGCATAAAACCGACGGCACCACGGTAGACCAATTCTCAAACGCGCTCGACCTTATCCGACATAACCCGTCCAGCCGTCGAATCATCGTATCCGCATGGAACGCGGGAGAATTGGACGAAATGGCATTACCACCATGCCACGCCCTGTTCCAATTCCACGTGCGCGGAGACGGTTTTCTGGATTGCCAACTGTATCAGCGTTCCGCCGACATGTTCCTTGGAGTGCCGTTCAACATCGCCTCCTACTCGCTGTTGACTATGATGATGGCCCAACAGGCCGGATTGGAGCCGGGACGGTTCATCTGGGTCGGCGGCGACACGCACGTGTATCTGAACCATCTGGAACAGGTGTGCGAACAATTGTCGCGCGAGCCACGCCTGTGGCCGCATATGGAAATCGACAAGGCGGACAGCCTGTTCGACTACAAGCCGGACATGTTCCATCTCATCGACTACGACCCGTGGCCGTCAATCAAAGCTCCCGTAGCCGTCTGATGCGCGTCTCCGGCGTCTTCGACGCCGTGGATGGGATTTTCAGCTGATTTTGCCGAGGGTTCCCCGCCTCTATCGGGCGGGGGAGAATGCCGCACCACTGCATTCGGGTCTAAAGCCGGAGGCAATCCGTTTTTCGCACATCGACCGGCTTGGAGGAAGCTAATCCGAGGCTGGATTTCTCGGCATGTCTACAACCACGGCGCACCCGTCCGACTGCATGAACCCGTACACGCGGTCTTCCGTCCACAGGTGGAGCTGTTCGGAATGGAACGCCACGTTCGGGTCGTCGAACCGGCATTTCCACTGTTCCACGGTTCCAGTCACTTGGACGATGTCTTTTGGCTTGTTGCCGTTGCCTCGCAGTGCCGCTTTCATGTCACCTGCGAGAGTGCATTCCGTACCGTAGCGGATTGTTTTCACCACATCCTCGTTGCGTGGGTTCGGTTCCGGCTCGTCTTCGGCGGGAATGTATGCGACGTAGAGGAGAAAATTACCGTCATCGTCCTGACGGATTTCAGTTGAGAACTCGCCTTCCGGGTATTCTTCCGAATCGACCAGTGAGCGGACGCGGAACGAGGAGTATTGATGATTGCCGTTCTGCGTGTCGATACGACGCATGATGTTACGGATTGTCCGTTGACTATCGGACTTGGCAATGAGCGTGTATTTGCGGGGATTGCGTTGGCAGGTTTCTGACTGAGTCCAATATTTCACCGCATATTTTGGTCTTCGGATTTCCCTATGCCCGGGCAGATGTTCCAAATCATATACGGGGTGTGTTTCAATATCAGCCATGTTCGCTCCTTCGTTGGATGATTGCATTGAGTTTGCAACCGATTTTGTTCAAGGTTGTTTAGTTTTATGTTAGAGGTTGAGAACGGGGTTGTTGCGAGGTTTGCGGGAAGTTGGTAAAAAGTTCCGAAAAAGAATGGGGGCGGTTGGACACTGAAAAGTGCCTAGCCACCCCATCCTCCTAGAGAGTGTTTAGCTCTTTAGCAGATTGTTCTTTTTCTCGTTCTATTCCTTCTGCCTAAGTGTTTCCCGTCCAGTGTTTGTTTCCTTTTCTTTCGGGCTAATAAGCGGGGCGGGGTTTCCATCCTTGTCGAATAATGGGAATCGTTTGCCGCTCGGATTGTTCTCCCAAGGTATGAGTGACAGGCTTCCGTCTGGATTGCGGTAGACATCGCCTTCGGTTTGTTCACCATCTCGAATGCATGTGATGTACGGCGTTTCGGAAGGCACTTCAACAGTTGCAATTAACTCTTTGCCGTCTAGACCTTTCCTATGGGACTTGTATCTGATTGTCTGATAGCCGTAGTCGAAATCGTCCAACGGGATGACCTCGTCCATGTGGCCGTCCATGAGAACGTTCGACGGCTTGCAAGGGTGGAAATCATACGTCTCGTACACCCTCTTCCACTTACGATGCCGTTTTGACAATCTATGGCCTATTCGGGCGAACCAGACGATAATGTTCGGCAAGTACGCGGTACGGTTTGGATTATCTTTTGACTTGACGGCCCACTCACTGCACCATGGGCAATACCATGCGCTCCTATGGAACAGGTCAACGAGAAGACAGTAGTCTAGCCAGAGGAATGGTATGGTCAGCACTCCAAGAACGTATATGAGGATTGCGGGCATGGTTTTTCCTTAGTTTGGAAGCTGCGAGTGCCGATATTTACGGGCGTCCGGCATGGGAAGAAAGTGTGGGTCGGCTTCCTGAATCACACGTTTACGACGGTATTCCTTCGACGTCGGGATACCATAGGCTATTGCCATGGCGTCCCGTGCTTTTTTCTTGACGGCGGTTCGGTAGACTTCTGATACTGCCGGGTAGATGTGTGCGATTTTCATTTTGGCTCCTTTTGTCGGGTGGGTTCCAGCCCTTGTTTTGTGTAGACAATTCCAGTATGCATTAATGGGTGGACAAAAAGAAAAACAGAATCCTACTTCTGGTATCTTTTTGACCTCTGCCCATTGGCTTCTATCATCGCATACAGCATTTCACTCGCCGGACGGTGACGATAACTGGCACTCCCGTTATTGGACAGGTCATACAGTTCTTGCAACCTATCACCCTTGGGAGTAGGCACAAGAACTTGATTGATATTCCGAGGAAGACGCAACATCTCATGCAACTGTTCCGCCAGTTCACGCGTCGTAACCAAAAAATTCTCGTCCCCATAGAAAGTCAGCCCGTTGCCCGACTCAAAATCCGCCAAACACGATTTGACTTCATAGCATGAGAAAATACCAAGCTCCACACTAACCGGCTCCACCGCATAATTCGGCGTATACGGCTTAAACCCGACATAATCTATACGACGCCAATTGGGGGTACCTCGGTCGAAGCTAACCTCCCGCGCCCAATATGAGGTACGGGAGTCCAAACGCTTCTCCACCAATGCAGACAACATGGTGGTGGTCTCAACGCGGTTCACTTTACTTCCCTCATCCCGACGGGAGTCGGATTGCATCCGAGTGGATAATACTCGAAGCTCACATGTTGACCTTGACTAATTTTGAACGGATACATGGCGTTTCCGGTAAAAACTCTTATTCCGGTCAATCGGATACCTCCGGCTCTTCTTTCATAGTCGGCATGGTCAGTATTAGCGCCTCATGCAGTACCGCGTACGCTCTTTTAAGAAACTGTTCCCGAATGCAGGGCATCTGCTGTTCCCACAAGTCGAGTGCTTCACGTTTCGTCGGATTGTTTTCAGCCCAGTTCGTATCCGTTCGAAATAATGCGAGCGCGCATTTTTCGACAAGTTCGTTGGGGAGTGGGTTGTCGGGCGTGGCTTTTTCCAATACGTTGAGAATGGTGGGGATGCATGGTTCGTATATTGGGTACATGTATCCTTCGCCCCAAGTGTGCCAGTCTTTTGGCGTATTATCGGGTAGATGGTATGAGCCGGCCGGAATGGGGTTGCGCATGGTGTCGAGGTGGCTTGTGCAGAAGTGTCTGACGCTGACCATTCTCCCGTGTACGCCGTATTTGACGAGGGTCAGCCATTGGTCGTTCCACCAGTCGTCGCACGGTTTGCCGCAATCGGGGTAGTCGCATTTGATTCGGTGTGATAGGAAATTTTCGTAACTCATGATGTTTCACGGATTCCTGTATGAGTGTGTTCATTTTGTTTCTGTTTCTGTTTTGCTTGCGTGCTCCCAGTCGCAGGATAGTCCTCCTCTGTAGGTGGTGTTTACGGTGAGGCAGTTGATGTGGCGTCCGTCGAGGAGTTGGATTTCGCATTCGCTGAGGTTGGAGTTGGGAAGGTCATCGCATTTGACAATAGTTTCCGTGTTGCTTTTTGAGGACGTAGTGGTTTCGGGTGTGACGGTGTTGGGGTTTGTTTCGTCGCATCCGGCGCACATCAGGCAGGCCGGAACCAGCAGTAATGCCAATAGTCTTCTCAATCTCGCTCCTTGTTTCGCGCGTAGGGGTCGTCTATGACGCCAAGCTCCAGCAACAGGTCGTAGGCGGTCATATCGGTCTGAAGCCTGTGTCCGCCGTAGCAGGGCGGTAGGTTACATGTCTGGCTGTCGTCCGCGTCGCTCCACTCAAACACGATTTCGTCACAGTCCAATTCCACGTCGATGTCCGCATTGTCGGCCATGAGACCGCAATCCTGACAGCGGCACATGCCCTGTATTTTCCTCATGTACTTCGGGTCGGCCATTATCCTATTCCTTTCTTTCCAACTGTTCGAGCCGTCCGCCGCACATGGGGCAGAACATGGGGATGGCCTTGTACTCGTCGCCCATGAGCCGCCCAGCCCCGTCAGTCATGAGCGTGCGCACGCGGAATACCGTCGAGCAGCATGGACATTCGCACGCGTCCACGGGGTCACAGTCGGAGACGAGCGGCATCGGATTGTCTTCCGGGTTCATTTCGTCGTCACCTTCATCGGTTTGCCGTTGTGGTCGTAGAGCCATACCCTGTCGCCCGACGCGACCAACAGACTCATGTCGTGCGCCTTTCCTTTCGCATCCACGTACTCGCATTCATACCTGCCCTGACCGGGCATGTACTTGGAGTCGGGGATGGTCGGGCAAGACAACGCCTCCAATCCGGCCTGTCGCGCCACCTGTTCGGTGAACGTGGTGTCCTTCGGGAGAACGAGAAGACCGGGGTTCAACGTCAGGAGCAGTCCGAAGCCGCCCACAAGGGCCAGACATATGACGAATTTGGTGTCCTCCAGCAATGGCTGGGCGTCCCGTGGGATACGATGCGTCGCGCGAAGCGCCAAGCGTCTGCCCGCCCGCCAGACGACGCCCAGCACGGCGAAAACCAGCACCGTGGTCAACGTCGCCATATATATGGCGTCTCCGAAACTGTTGTGGGAACCGTTCGCCCATTCGCTCATGTCTATCATTTCATTTCCTTTCCTTGATTGTCGTAGAGTCCCACTTTGTTGTCCGCCGTCACGATGAGCGTCACGTCCTTCAGGGCCGAATCGTCCCTGCCGTCCGAGACGATGCACCGGTAGGTGCCCGCGTCGGGCAGGTCGGACGTCGCGTTCATAACCTTGGCCGGGCATGACAGGTTGCGCACGCCGAACTCCCTCCCTACCTGCGTGACGAATGATGCCGGGCGGGGCACGTTCTCGTCCACCGTCTTCGTCGGCTGACCCACCAATGCGATGCCGAACAGTGTCGTGACGCATACGCCCAAGAAAAGGAACGGAAAACTGAAGACGTAGAGCACGTCGCACGCGTGGGATTTGTCCTTCAGCCAATATAGAACGCACTCAATCAGAGTGATGATGACGAGAACGGCAAGGATATGCCGGAAGACATGCTCGTTGGCACTCAACTCCGCTGCGGTCAGGGGCACCTGCTTTGTTGGCGGATGAATGTACGTGTTCCAAGCTTCCACCCATTTCGTGAAGTCCTTCATCGTTCTATTCCTCCCCTACCGACTGCAAGGGTTTGCCGTCGGATTTACGGTACAGTCCAAGCTTGCCGGAATTCGCATGGGCGACGACTTCGACAATCCCGTCCTTGCGGTATGCGACACATGAACTGTCGCCGTCTGGCAGTCGGGTCTTCGACGAGGCGAAATCGATGTCGCCTCCGGTGTCGTTGCATGTGATGTCCTCCAATCCCCAAACGTGTTTGATTTCATCCTTGAGCGTCCTCGGTTTTTCGACCTTTACCGCGGCTTCGATTTCCTTGGGACTACGGCTGTCCACCGTTTGTATGACGCCCATCGCTCCGACGAGGGCGAAGACCGTTGCAATCGTCGTTACGATGGGTTTCTTCCGTTTTGTCCCATAGAACAACGCCACAGATGATGCGGCAAACATCAGAAACATGAAGAAAAATGTCCAGCTGTAGCCGCCGCCCGCCTCTGCCGCTTTGTCATATGCGCTGTTATAGGTATTCCAGGCGTCCACCCATTTCGTGAAATCCTTCATCGTTCAGTCCTTTCCGACCGGCTTTAATACCGTGCCGTCGGCCTTATATAATCCGACCCTGTTCCCGTTGATGTGGACGGTCAGTTCGGTGCGTTGGCTGTCGGTGTAGGCGACGCACTTCCAGTCGCCGTCGTCAAGGCTCAACTTGGGTAGGCTTGGGCTGTCGGTAAGCCCGTGGCTCGTGTTTTCGCAATCGCCCATTTCGTCCAGCCCCCACGTTCTCTCGATTTGCGTGGAGAGCGCGGGTGGTTCGGATACTTGGGCGTCGTTGTGGGATGGCATGACGAACGATGTGAGCGCCAGTACACCGCCTATGACGGCTATCGTCATGGTCAAGCAGAAGAACGGGCTTTCCTCGGGGTCGCCGCCCATTCCGCCGATGACGGCCACCGCGATGAGTCCGACGAAACCGAAGACCATCATCAATGTCACGCCGATGCCTTGGCATATGCTTGCGGGACTGCCGGACACGGCTTCGCCCATCCGGTTGTAGGCGTCCCACATGGCCGCCCATTTGGAGAAGTCGAGCATGGGTTCACTTCCGTTCCACCAATAGGAGCAATAGGCGGCAGTAGGTGGCCGCCCATCCGAACGCGTCCATCTGTCCCTCCCGGTATGGGTCAGGGATGTCGGTTCCGATAGACCGGTCGGCCTTGCGGAGCTTGGTTTCGAACGTGTCAGCCAAGTGTTCCAATAGAACGGTTTCATTCTGCTTGTTCATTTTTCCACCTTCATCGGGTTTTCCGTGTTCCGCCGTATCGTCCATGAGCATGTCCTGACAGTGTCCGATTGTCCGCGTGTAGGCGTCGTATCCGTCGTATCCGTCGCTCAGACCTTCTTGGGCGCATTCCCATTCACTGTCGGCTTGGGCTTTGAGCCATTTAATGACCTCGCCCAACGTTTCGCTTCGCACGCTCACTTGTCGCCCTCAATTCGCCGCTGTTGTCTGACCGTCTTGCGTTCCACCCATTCGCCTAGTTCCTCGTCCGTGATGCCGTTTTCTGTTTCGAGCAGCATCACCCAGCGTCGCACGTCCTCCGCCGCGTCGGCAAGCCCATCCAGACGCTCCTTTTCGGTGTTGTAGCGCAGGATTTTGCTGACCGCTTTGATGAGCGCTGCGCCCGCTCCGACCGGAGACGGGTGGCGAGTGCGATTGTCACATCCTTTGATGTCGTACATGTGTTCGAGCAGCCATAGGCAGATGAGCACGTCCGCCATCTCCTCGACCATGTGGGAGCGTGTCCCGTCCGTCAGCCCGTCGCGCTTCCGGTCATCGTATGCTTCGATAAGCTCGGCGCACTCCTCCATGCAGACGACGCTCTGCTTGGTCACGCAGTAATATTCAATGCTTTTAGACCACACTGCGTCAAAATATTCAGGACGTTTATAGACTTCCTCAATGGTCGGATGCTCACTCATTTTGTCATCTTTTCCTTTCGATTCTTCGGGTTCGACGAAGCCGTTGCGCCAGCACGGTCGCCGCATGTGCTTCGGTCTGATGCCGTTGACGCGGCGAACATACGGGTCGGTTACGATTTGTCCGCCTTTTCAATCCACCAAATCGCATCTTCGAGCTTCCAGTACATGTCCGCATGATGGTCGTACAGGAACCGCAGGTCGTCAGCGTGCTGTTCGACCCATTCCGGGTGCGGGCGGGTGTCGTTCGTGCCTTGAACGGTCGGATAGGCGATTTTACATACGCACAGCCAGTAGGGAGGTTGCAATCCGTCCTTGGGTTTCCAGTCGGACGGTTCCGAATACCGTTCCTCTAACGTCAAGTAATTGGACACCCATGCGGGCGATAGTCGAGGCCACACCTGCTCAAACAACAGCACGCCCAGTGCGATGCCCAGTAGCAGTCCGACACCATTACCTGTCGAAGGCTGGTCCGCAAGCTTGCATGCAGCCCACAGGCCGACGACCGGTAGCAGGAGGCTCACGGTCAGGTAGGGGACGCACTTCCGTGATTCACGCGAATCCTTCGCATGGTCGAACATGGTGAGCGCCACGAGAAGAAATACGGACATCCCCACGCCGAAGAGCAGCCCACACCACAGCGTGCGTATCACATCCTTCAGGAACGCTATCACGGCTGGCGTCAGCAGTATTCGCCAACCGCCCGTCAAGACAATGAGCAACACGAGGGCTGGCAATGCGGACAAGAATATCAGCAATCTCTTGCGGAAACCGCTCAACGTTCCTGCCCCGCAATCCGCTCGAAACCCAATCTGGACGCAAGCCGTTTCTTTTCCTCATCCGATAGGAATTCGACGGCCGACCGCCGTCGGTTGGCGAGCCAACTCAGGCAATGCCAGCAGTCGATACGTTCCGAATCCGCGTCGCGGAGCCATTCAGCCAACCCGTCGTATGGCTCGAACGTTTCCGGCACGTCGGACAGCCATTGGCGAATGATGGTCTTCCAATCCCAACCGTCCGTCCAATGGTGATGCCAAGGACGAGTGACGGTAATGGTCGTATCGTCCGTTTTCAGAATGGTCATGCGGCATTCGTAGTCGCCGCCGCCAATGGTTGTGACGCGCAGCCAGTCGTTCATCACAATGGCCTCCCTGTTTCCACCTGTTCCAACATGTCGAAGCATTCGTCGCGTTCCGTCCGGGTGGCGGAACGCAATAGGTCCGCCAGTCCGGTCGGCTCGTCCTCATAAACGTTCTGCCGTATAAGGCTGATGGCCTCCCAATCCTCGAAGATTTCCGGCGACGGGTCGGCCATGCCGTTCAGCCAGTCCACGACCCGCATGCCGGTCTCGTCCAACCGACCGTAGTCCACATGTTCGGGCAGTTGTTCCAGCACGCTCAACCACCCGTATTGGCATCGGTCGTCGCATTCGGCGGAATCAACCAGCAGATAGTCGGATGTGAGCGGCAGCGGCACGCTGGCCGTACCGTCATCGTCTTGAAGCACGTCCATGATGAGCCTCATGTTCGGTCTGTCCGCCGTCCAACCGGATACGCGCACGAACGCCCGCTCCGGATTACGGTCGCGTGCGGCCATGAGACGGCATACGTGCGACAGGCGCATCCAATCCAAGCCTGACAGGTTCAACCCGTCCAAGCCGTGCAATGTATGTTCGGCGGGACGCGCGTCGTGCGCGCCGTCGAACTGGTATTCGATGTCCACGCCGTTGACGTTCAACATGGTTCCTCTGTTCCATTGAGTGTGGCTTCGAGCATGAGCCGCGCCCATTCGCGCCATTTCTCCTTGGACGCTTGCTTCACCTTGTCCCATGGTTTCAGGTTTCCGTAGGAGAAGTAGGAGCGGGCGGAAAGGAAGTATCCGGCTTCGGCGGCGCGTTCCACCTGCTTGTCCGTCGGCTCATGTTCGGGGGGCCATATCCAATGTTCTTTGAGAATCAGATTGCCCTCGCAGTCGGTGTGTTGCATCGCCCTCAACAGTGCGAGTGGGCTGTTCGCATGCTCGACCAACCGTAAGGCGACCGGAGTGAACCGTGGCTTCTCGCCTTCCTCCAACGGTTCGTTGTCGAATCTCACCAGCTCTCGGTCGAATCTCGCCAGATAGTCGGGGTTGTCTTCCGAATACCCCAGTCCGCCACGTTGGAGAATGCGATAGGCTTCACTGGCCGACCAGAGGAGGGACTTGAGCAGGATGGTCGTGTCCATCCACTTCACGTTCCGTTCGCGGGCGGTCTTGTCCGCGTACCAGACGATGTTGCTGATTGTCGTATTGGTCACTTCCGAACCTCCTTGTCTTCTTCTTCGCAACGGTCGATGATTGTCTGGTAGGCGAACCTTCTCGAATCGGCGCAGGTGATGGAATCATCTCCATACGGGATGTTCGATTCCAACAGTCGTTGCAGACTGTTCTTCGCCTCCCTCTTACGAATCCCGCACCATTCGGCCAGATGCCGCACCGTGCATTCGTCCGTGCCGCGCAGGGCTGTCATGTGCGAGCGGGCGTTTCGGTAGGCTTGCAGGTATTCACGGTCGGCAAGCCATGAAAAATCGTCCTCACCGGCGGACATGGTCTTTCCCGTCCTGTCTATCCACTCGTCCAACCATGCGATGATTGAGACCACTGCGTCCGTCTCCCCGTTTTTCATCTCAGTGTTTTCCATAGGTATTCCTTTCGGCTGGTTTCGTTCAGTTCAACGCGGCTTCGAGCATGAGCCGAGTGTAGGAGAGATAATCCACACCGACCTGACGTCCACGGTTGGGGCTGACGGTCTGGGCTAGGTTGATGCCGGTTCTTGACGCCGCCTCGACCTGCTCCCGAGTGGGTTGACGTTCGGGCAGTTCGATGCCATGGACGCGGAGCAGGAGTTCGACATGACTATCACGTTGCACATGGCGCAACACTTCCACCGCGTCGTGGGCATCGTGCAATATGCGACGGCTGGAAGTGGACAATACCGGGTCTTCTCCCGTTTTCAACGGACGGTTCGGAATATCGGACATGAGGAGCCGGATTTCCGAGGATTCCAACCCGTGTCCCCGAAGCATCGAGCCTACGAGTCCATCGTTCCGGTAAAGCGCATACAGCCGGTGGGCTTCTCCGGCCTGACTTTGATGGCGCGACTCGGCGGCGGATAGTGCTGTGTCGGCCAGCGAGTCCATCAAAGCCTGTATCTGTTCCTCCAAGGTGGTGGACGTGTCCATGGTTTATTTCCTTCTTTGCCTGAAAACTCTTTATGTGTGAACACATCCACTATAGCATAGTTTGCGTCTAGTAGTCCAGAAAAGCCTCCAACACCGGAAGGACACGATTCGTATACTTGTCGCGCTCATCCTCGGACATCCCATTCCACCGCAACAGGAGTCCACGGTCGTCGGGCTTGCCGTCGGGACAATCGTTCTCGCATCGGTACAAGACCTTGGCGGCTCGCATATCGGATTGTCCGGCCCGTTCGCATTGGGTTCCATTCCACGGCAGACGGCGATGAGTTTTCCCCGTGTCTCGGCCAGTCGAATCACAGTAATCCCTCCTCGACTTTCTTTCGCGCGATTTCCAGAAGCTCCTTGGCTAGAGTCAGATATCCGTCGCGTGTGCCGACCGTTTCGCCCCGCTTCCAGAAGAAATCCTCATCGGGAGCCTCGCCGTAGGTCTTCTCCCATCGCGGGATTTCGTCAGCCCACATGAGATGTTTCGCCACGGCCTCCACCTCCTCCCCGCAAGCGGGGTGGAGACGCCCGTTCATATAGGCTTCCTGCAAATCGTCACTGTCGGCCTCGAACGTTTTCTTGATGTCGGAACCATCCCAGTATTGGACGGGATACGCTTCCTCGGCCTCCCTCTCTACGATGCTGACCAACTCGACCTCCTCCGGTTCGGTATCGTGGCTCACTGCAACGAATCCTTGTCCATGATTTGGAAGTTCGCCCGATGAATGTACAGCGTTTTACCATCGACCATGAGCCTTGTTGTTTTAGGTAGATTATCGTCTATATCCCATTTGATGGTGTCGCCGTTGAACACTTCAATCGGCGTTCCCATCTGGCTTTTGATGACCACGACATGCTTCTTGGCAAACGAATCCTTATACCGGTTCAACAATTGCGACGTTGAACCGGTACCGGTCGTCCTCTCCGTATCCTGAGATTTGAGAGCGTCAGCGGCGAAATCCTTGACCGGCTCCAACCCATCCTCGATGAAGATGAGCGTATCCCCGCAGGAGTCCAACTCCCTGCCATCGAGAGTCACGGTAATGACCGAAGACAGGGAATCGGTCGAGCCGGAGGAAACCGAACCATTGGTGCCGATGCCGTAGTAACGGGAGTCGGTGGTCACATTGCCGTCCAACCCGATTTTCTCGGCATGACTCGTCAACGTCAGCTCACCGGTGTTGCTATACGCGTTCATGGTGAACGCTCTGCCCTCCAACCAACCCGACTCACTATCCGAACATCCACCAAGCGAACACATCAGAACCGCCACAACCAGCACGGCCACCGGACGGAAACCCTTTTTAAGACAATTCCTCAACACAAAAATCCTCTCAATCCAACTAACGGGACACCACGTGAGCCTCACCCTTATACGGGTCAAGCGTCAAATACTGGTCAAGACAAACGGACGGAAAACCATCCCCATCCGACAGAAACGGACGATGACGCCAATCATACGAACTCCAACCCGCCTTCACGCGGGCATTCAACCCATCCAACATCGCCGAACGAAAACCCGGCCTACCATCCCGCTCCAACCAGCAGATATCATACTCACGCCCACACAGGCGCTCGCTGACCACACGCGGAGTGGTGGTGCCATCCGAACGGAGTTGCAGATACCTCAAATGCGAATCCAACGGAGTCCAATCCGCCAATCCGAAACGGTGACGACCACGCTTATCCGTATACGCGCACAATCCGGCGTCCACACGCAACGTGTCACCCAACCGAATCGTCATCAGCCGGTCGGCGGAACCATTATGAGGCTCGATACGGTCGGGACGGATAACAGTGTTCTTCACGAACGTGGCAAGCCAAATATGCGAGTCGATAAGCGTCTGAGAACCATCCGAATTCACCACATGCGGAAACATCAGACACAGGCGGGACACATACCCGTTCGATACGCTCGTCTCCTCACAGTCAGCCACCACGCCTTCCACCGTGTAACGGTACGCGCCGTCCACGGTCCTATGCTCCAAAACCAACAGGTTACGACGCTCGCTTCTGTCGGTTCGTTCCACGTAGCTTTCGAAGAAACGACGGTAGTCCAAGCGGAGTTCGTCGGCCTCCTCCTTGGTCTGGATACGGTAACGCAATCCGATAAGGGAACGCCATCCGGTGTTGCGCCCCGCGCTCTGACGGCGAAGAACCTTCCTCCCATCAGGCGCGGTGGTCATTCCGATAAGCATGTCGGAACGTTCATCCGCCTCCTCGATGAGCGCGTCCTTTAAAGCGTCCATGGTCTCAGGGGAGGGAATGAACGGATTCCCCCTCCCGTACACGGCCGTCTTGTCGAACTTGGACATTTCAGTTCAAGTCCCTCCAACCGGTCACATACGCGTACTGGATGCGCGGGTTCCCTTCGATATTGGCGGACTTGCAAGCGTCAAGCACGTTTTTCAGATACTCCAACCCATCAGCCCCGTCCGACATTTGACCGAGCAACGGCAGGACACCACCGTCCACATCACACACCAGACGATAACGGATTCGGGAACCGGAATCCACACAACCATTGTCATGTCCGCGCATCTGCTTGAGGATGACGCGGATTGCCTCGACGGAAGGAATAGCATCTGACAACGGACGGCTGGAATCCCACACGGTCAACGCACTGATTTCATCCAACCGTTCACTCAACTTGTCCAATTCCCGCAACGCCTCACCGACGGCAATCTTCACCGACTGCTCCCGCACGATATTGGAGTCATGCACTCGCAGTGATTCATGGAACCGTTTTTTCGACCCGTCATCCATGTTGGATTTGTCGATAAGCTCCTCGATTGGCGTGGGGCCTAAGTTTCGAAGCGCGTCCAGCAGATACTCTTCATCCGGATTCTCTTCAGCTTTGTTCTGGCCGCTCATTTGGCAGCCTTCCCGGACGGCTTTACGGTCGGCTTGACCGAAGTCTTGACGGTCTTGCCAATCTTCTCAAGATAAGCTTCCAAAGCCTTGACAGCCGCCTGTTTCGCCAACACCATGGCGACATCCTTGTCGGACGCGGTGGCATGCCAACGCATGTAGTTTTCCGGCTTGTCGCCGTCGGACAACAGATAGGTGGCGCTGACCTTCGGCTTGCTTTCCTGCAAGTTCGTCTGGGTTCCCGAAGCAGTGACCTTCACGCACTTGTTGGGAGTGTTTTTGCCGGTCTTGACCTTATCCCAGTCGATGAGTGCTTCGGCACGCCATGCGATGTTCTTGGTGCTGACCAAGGTGACGGTGGTACCGACATGCCATGGTTCCCCGCTGTTGTGCTTGTTGTGTTCTTTGACGATGGCTTCGGCCACGTTGCGGGCACTGCACTCGTATTTGATTTCGCCCTTGCTGGTGACGACGTGGGTTGCGTACTTGTCCTGTTCGTAGATTTCGATACCCAATGCTGATGGTTCCTTCTGGTTGTGATTGGTGTAAATGGGTGTCGTGTTTGACTCGACCCGTTTTTATGTGGACACTGCCAGTATAACAAGAGTAGAAGGTTTAGGCAACATAGGAGGAGGGGTCTGATTACCAAGACAAGAACGGGAAAGAATAGGTTTCGGGGAGTCCACCATTATTCCTTTCCGAGAATCCGGTTGGCGAGTTCGGGCACTTCCTCCCATGAGTCGAAGCTTGCTCCCTTGTCGTATTGTTCCAACCGTTCGCACTGCTCCACGTTGTAGCCGTGGCGTTTCGCCAAGACGGGGAGTCCTTCTCGTATGAGCGTGTCCAACATTATGGGATTGTCTTCAACGTACAAGTCGGCTTTGAGCAGGTTCTTCTGCTTGAGATGACAGTATGGGATGTCTCGACGTGACGGCGTGTATGAGTATCCGATGCTGGTAATGGGGTCTTTCTCATACCAGTCTTTTTCAGCCATTCGCCTGATGTCCGAGGCGAATACGGCGTCACCTTCCGTATGTCGCAGGTCGTCCAGATTACGACGTGGACATAAGTTATGATTCTGGCTTGTGTCGAAATTCATGGCTATCATCCACCGGCGTGTATCATCACGGTCGTCGTCACGGGAGGTGACGAATAGGAGACGATTGTCTTCCGACATGCCGATTAGCTTCAACAACGCTTCCATAGCATGTGGATACATGTGTTCACGTAAATAGAGTCTCGCGTTCACCGACCAATGATGCCATTCACGGAATTCCGCATGGGTTTCGAACCAGCCTTCACAGGCGAAACCGTAGTCGGTTGGTTCGGGAGCGGTCAACGGTTTCTTCTGCAATTGGCTGATGCAATCCTTGAACGCTGTCGTATAGTCTACGAGAGTGTTGTCCAAGTCGATGGCGATAAGCTTATGGGTTTTCCCCTTTTCGGGCGGATATTGTTCCTCGTCCAATCCAAGCATGTGTAAAAGGTCGAGGAACGCTTTGCATTGCGGCAGTGGTTTGCCGTCTAGTTCGGCATGAACGATTGGGTCGTCATTGGATGGAAGTGGACAGGTATCCGACCAGAACAATCGATGTACTTCGTTGGGTGTGTTGAACTCCCATTTGATGTGCTTGCCGTCACAGTTGACGGATTCGAAATTGAGCATGTTTTTGGCCTTTCAAAATATGTGAACATGCCCACTATAGCATAATCTGACTGTCAGACCCAAGGGGTCTCCACACCCAGCAACAGATTCAAGGGCATTACAGCCTCCCACAGCATAGGTTTGCAACCCCACCCGTATCCGTCGCGCCAGATGTACGTGTGCAGTTCACCGAACATCGGAAGTTCGTCCGTGGAACCTTGCCCGCCGGAATAGTAGGGGCTTCGTTCGCTTAACGGCTCGCATTCCTCGACGGCGGGGGCAAGCAGGTCGATGTCGCCGTTATCCAGCAATCGTTCTACTTTCTCTCTAGTGTCGTAATGGTTGAAAAGCATACGTCCCGCGGATTGGATATTCCCGTCGTAAGGGCTGAATATCCAACGGTACAAGTCTTTGCCGTTTCGCATGGCGATGACGAATGGTGTGCCCATAGCGTTTTCCTTCTTCCAAAACTTTTTATGTGAACAATCTCAGTATAACATCGGTGATTTTGTTTCAGAAATCACCACCGAAATCCAGTTCACCGTTCGCATAGCATTCGATGTCGTTCAGCTCGTCCTGCATGTCCACCAGTTGCGTCAACTGTTCAACAGCCGAACGGCAACGATTACAGGAGTCGCGAATATACCCGCGAACACGTGGATACTGTCGGAAATGCAATCGAGGATTCACAGTCAGTTCGTCATCGTCCAACACGTCCAACAAGTCGTTATACACATCCAACAGGTGAGAGAGCGTCTGAGTCATGGAATCGGTCATATCCTCATCCTTGTTCACGTATTCGCCAATCTCGTGAACAGTATCCTCCACCATGGTCACACACTGGTCGAGCATATAAGCATCACGTTTAAATCTACGGAACGGAAGCATTCAGCCGTCTTTCCTTTCTCGGCTTCTTTCCAACCGGTATTCGGCAATCCACAACGCCGACACCACAATCCACAATACGCATGACAGTCCGTCAAGGAAAACCCATTTGCCTATGAACAGGCAGATTTCCAACAAGGCGACCAACAGTGAGCATATTATCGTCCCCAAGCGAATCCATCGGGGAGCATACCCTTTGCCGGGATGTTTGCGGGCACGTCTTCTGTTCACCGTCCAGACTATCGTCCCAACGACGAACAGGAAGAACGCAACCACGTACAGCGCCGTCAACACGTCGAAGACACCCTGCTCGCTCATTCCGACGAGTCTTCCAAGTCGGAACCGTCCAAACCGTCGGGCTTATCATCCCAGCGGATAAGAAACAGCCAGATTAACGCGGTGACAATCCAAACGAGTCCGCACATGCCGGAGCTTACGCTATCGAACCGGAAGCACCGAAGGAACTCCACGACGGCTTTGAATTCCTCCCCACGGCTGAAGCCGGGGGATTCCTGTCGCATATGAGACATGCTTCCCATTAGAGAAGTCTTCCCATACGTGTAGCAGGGGTTGGCGTTTCACCGGAACTCTCCTGTGGAACATGGGTTCCATAGGATGCGTGTTCCTCCACGCCCTCGGCATCGTCCATGCCGGTTGTATGTATCGCGCGGTTGAGAATGTTCTTAGCCGCGTTCACGTCCGCATTATCCTTGTTCCCGCAGTTAACGCATTGGAAGACCGCTTGACTCTCACGGTTCTCCAATGCGACATGGCCGCAACGGTTGCAGGTTTGGGACGTGTAGGCCGGGTCAACCAGTATGAGCTGGGTTCCGGCGAGTCGGGTCTTGTATTCGAGTTTGTTCTGAATATCCGTCCAACGGTTGTTGAGGATGCTACGGTTCAATCCGGCTTTGGATGTTGCACTATTATGCAGGTAGCACCCCTGATGGTTGGGGTCCTGCTTCGGCTTTGGCCTACGCGTCATCTGCCGGGTCTTCAACGCTTCCAAGGCTATAAGGTCGTAGTCTTCGACAAGCTGTGTCGTGGTTTTCGCCACCCAATCGTCCTTACGATTGTTGATACGGCGACGTAACGAGTTCATACGCTTCAACGTGAGCATACGCCGTTTCGACTGGAATTTCGCGGTTTTGCCGCCACGCTTCTCGTTGGTTCTGTCCTGTCGGGAGAGTTTGCGTTGCAATCGCAGATACTCTTTTCTCTCCCGTTCGGACGGTTGCGGCATGTCTAGCATGGTTCCATTCGACAAGGCCAACGTGTGGACGCAGCCACGGTCGATACCGGTCTGCTTGCCGGTGGTATTCCGTCGGATGGGCGACGGTTCGTTGGTGAACGCCAGAGTACGTTCCGTCCAATTCACCGCCACACTCGTATAATCCCTGATGGGTTGGCTGACGCGCACGTGGATGGAGAGCGTCCAACGGCATCCCGTTTCGTCCGGCTTGCGGAATTCCTTTTTCACGGTTCCGGTGATGACGACCACGCCGCGCTTGCGTGACACCTGATGGTAGATGGCGTTGCCGGTCTTGTTCTGGTTGCGCCAGCATACGAAATACTGGGGGCTGCGTTTGCGGGACTTGAATCCCGGGACACGACCGCCATTGATTTTCTTGCGCTTCAACGCGGCATACCATTCCGAATTCTCCACGCGCATGGGACTGGCGAGAATAGCGGAGGGGATGCATGCGAGCCAAGAACACCGGATTCGAGCCTCGCTGTCCTTGAAAGGTTCCCCGACGGTCGCGCCGCCCAACGGGACGTCCACCCACATGCGTTCATGGGATTCCATGTCCTCCATGTAGCGGCGGATTGTCCTATGCTCCCGATGTTGGTTGAAACGGCTTCTCCACCCGTCGCACAGCCAGTCCATGATGCGTTCGGGATTGCGCGTCCAGCAGTGGTTGCGGCATGAATCGTCGCCAAGGTACACGGATGCGCCCGCATGCCTGACTTTGATGATTCGTACCTTCTGGCTCATACTGAAAACCTTAACACAAAAACAGTGATTAATCAAAAAAGGTGGCGACTCACCCCAGTCTTAAAAAAACAGGGCTTGCGCCGCCAATACGGTCAAGACATGAAGCATCAACGGTCATCTCCCGAAGCGCCGTCGTTGAAACGTTCCTCGGCCTTACGGAATGTCCCCTTCGTGCTCTTATGCCACAAAGAGTCATCCCAGCTTTCCACCGGCATGGAAAGATATGCTTTGTCGTCTTCGATAAACATGTCCACGTATGGCGTATACGTGTATGAGCTGACGATGCCCGGCAGAGGGTCGGGACGCCATTCGAATTGGCGGAGCATCCTCCATACTTCAACATTGTTCTTGCATGGCTTGTATATGCCGTTCATGGGCATGAGCCAGTAGCCTTTCAAATCACCTTTGCCTTGGATGGTCAGGGTCTCCTTGGACATGACGGCTTCAACTCCTTCGACGGTTCGCTTGCCATCCGCGTCCTCCTTCCACGCCAGACGGACATGGTGGATGTTTTCGAACCATTCCTCCAGTTCGCGTTGACGCGCGTATTCACGGCAGTCCTTGCGCAGTCGGTTCACCACGGTCGGATTGTCGCTGGTCAGATATGTTTGCCGCATGACGGCTACCTCCTAGTTTTTGCGGAAAATATGTTTCAGGGAATGGGTCAGAACGTGACGTTCGGCAATCCCACCGATTGCAGGAACGGGAACCAACTGTCGAAATGCGGGCTGACAGACCACCAGAACAGCAGAACCAAACCACCCCAGAACAACAGCATGTTCAACAGGCGCAACGGCAGGACGCCCTGTTGCAGACGCCAAGACAATACGAGCACGTTCCAAGACACCGGCTTGCGTTCCCGCTCCCCACGCCACAACAGCCAGCACAGTCCGTTCATGACCATCCACGCGACAAGCAGAATCACGGCGAACATCATGCTCGCGGGAGCGTAGGCGCTGACGGTTCGGACGGTCTTCTGCCACTTGTATGCGGTCTTCTGGACGACGTTCCCGTTGGCGGTGCTCAACTCAGCCGGAATACCGTCGGAAACGTTCGCCCAATAGGAGAATTGCGCTCGGACGATATACCTGTGTTTGATGCTCTGGTCTGCCCATACGCTCATAGGATGGCAGGTCGTCAACGTCAATTCGCGGGAGTCCGGGTTCGCGCCGTCATTGTTCAACACGCTCACGTCGGTCGGAGTAGTGACCCAACCTTCGGTCATCTTGTACACGTACCAGTGTTCGGCAGTTTGGATGACGATGGCGTCACCCGTCTGCAACCGGTCGATGTAACCCAAGTCGCCGCCGGTGCGATGCCCGGCATAGGCGCTGTTGCCTACGGCACCGGGCATGACGGTCTGCTCGTAATGGCCTATGCCCTGATTGTCCAACACGATTTGGTCGGTTCCCTGTTGGATTGCACGCTTCCAACCGGATTCGATTTTAGGAATGTACATCCATCCGATTACCTGCATGTGGGTGGGCGTGCCATCTACCGGCACTTCGCCCGACTGTGGTTTGGCTATGCGGGTCGTATCCAAGTCGATGTTCTGGTTCAGGCTGACCCTTTTCGAGTTTGCGACCTGAGTGTGGATGGAATCCAAGTCATGTCCGAAGAACATCCAACCGATTTGGGCGATGAGGATTATGACGACGGTGAATATGATTCCGATGGAGCATTGGAGGACATGTTCGCCAGTGGACGTTGTGTTGGCTGGTTGGCTTCCGTGTCGGGCGTGGCTTCCTTTGCTGTGTCTGCCTACATGGTTGGGACCATTGTCGGGTTTTGGGGGTTTCCCGTCGATGATTTCAGTCCAGTCGGGCAGCCTGTTCGGGGAGCCGTTTTCCATGCTTTCGTTCCTTTGACAGTTTTGGTTCGTTGCGGACATATCCAGTTTAGCTGGTTTTTTGGGGTGAGGACTTTGAGCGAAACCGTTTTTTATGGTTTGGCGAAAAGCTCTTTTTCTTGTGTAAACTATTCCACTATAGCATACGAAGTATCTGGTTTCGAAAGCATTGAGACGCGTCGGAGAAAAATCGTAAAAAATCATTCCATGTTTTTTGAATCAAACGATTTTTCGTTTTTTAGAGCATTTAGAAATTCGGTACCACAAATACTTATGTATACTATTGTATCTATTGTATACTATTGCCAGTGCTCTTAGACCTACTCCCACAAGGGATTAGAGCATCCAAGTGCCTGAGAATGTAAGACTTCTGCCCGAGAATGTAAGACTCTTGACTGAGAATGTGAACAGAAAAATCTGATTTATAAAAAAATATTCCAAAAACCCATTAGGATAAAAATAAAAACCTCATCCCGTATGTACCGAGATGAGGTTAGTATCAGTCAACAGTAAAGGAATCCCGATAACATGAACAAGGATATCATCAACCCCAGCAAGAAGACAATAACCTATGCGGCCACCCTCTCATCAGTGGTCTCCCTGCTTCCAGTGGAGGAGCCTGATGTACCTTATCTGAACCGGAGCAACGGAATCGTGTCCATAACGACGACCCCGAGGAAAGGGCAGTGGGCTTACGGAAAAATCCCCCGTCTATTCCTTCTGTATGCCCAAACCCTCATAAAAGAGGTGTCCCCGATGGTTGATTTCGAAAACAGGACAATCCATTTGGACGAAACATTTAATTCGTTCTGCAAGAACACGGGAATCGCGGCCAATGGACAACGGGAGCAGGTGACCCGCATGTTGGAGAATCTGGGGAGCACTGTCTTTCAAGTGACCAATTGGTTCAAGGACGAACAGGGCAGAACTGTCCATGATGCCATCAATGTTCTGGTGGCCGACCGCACTCACATCTGCTTCGACAGAAATTCCGACGAATACAAGGAAGGTTCGTATATTCGATTCTCCGAACTTATGTGGGGAATCCTCAACGAGAATCCCGTTCCTTTAAACCGAGAGATAGTGATGAATCTCGGGAAATCATCCAGAGCGTTGGACATCTACCAGTGGCTCGCCCGCAGAACATATTACATCTCTAAACCGGTTCTCATACCTTGGAACGGATTGCAAATACAGTTCGACGCGTCGAACACTCCACTCCGCAGATTCAAGGAACGTTTCAAGAAAGCGTTGGAAATGGTTCGGCAGAATTGGCCGGAACTGCATGTAGAGGCCGTCGATGAGGGGCTGAAGGTGTATCCGTGCCGGAAGTCGTTGGAATCGAAGCAACGCGCTATTGGCGGGGTTCCGATGCTGGAGTCCCCGACTCAGCCGACCAAGACCAGCGGCAAGCCGGACGGCAACCCGTTCTGACCGATTTTAGTTAAACGAAGACCCCGCACAGTGGCGGGGCCTTCGAATGTCCACACATAAAAAGCCAGACCAAAAGGAGAAAAAGACCAAAAGTCTTTTTGAACTTAGTCGCCAAATTATGAGGCGTTCAACCCACCGGCTGAACGCAACATCAAGTATACGGGATACGGCTGTTTGGTCAAACCTGTATGCGTGTCGAAACCGTTGGAATCATTGGGGTTTCACGCTATCAACCTTCGTTTTTCAGGCTTGTTGTGGGCTGATGTTCTCACTCCTTGAACAGGCGTTCAGTATATTCGTGGATGATAGGCAATACCATATCCTGCAATTCCGTATCGCTTACAGGCTGGGGGAGCCGGGTGTGTTCGGCGGCTTCCTCGAACCGGGACTTGGCGTCCAGAAGCTTCAAATCGTACTGTTTGGGGTCGAAGTCACCGTGCCGGATAGCCAATAGTTCCTCTTGTTGACTTCCTCACGGGGTTGAAATCCCGTGATTCCTGTTGCCGGTTGGACGTGTCTTTCTTAATGTTTTTGAGGGAAGAGATTCCGACCGGTATTGCAGGGGTTTGAGTTTCATCGACGTTGCTTCCCACTGGTTTTCACCAGTGTGGAAGCTTGTTGTCTCCACTCTTCGGCATCGTCCATGCCGTTCGTTCCTAACGCGCGGTCGAGAATGTTCTTGGACGCGTTCACGTCGGCGTTCGTCTCATGTCCGCAATTGTGGCAGTGGAACACCGCTTGGCTTTCACGGTTGTTCTTGTCGCAGTATCCGCAGACGTTGCAAATGCGTGACGTGTCATAGGCGGGTACCTGAACGAGTCGGGTTCCCGCAAGCTTGGTTTTGTATTCGAGACAATGCAGGATGTCAGTCCAACGGTTGGCGAGGATGCTACGGTTCAAACCGCTTTTCCTCTTCCGCCCGTTGTGCAGATAATGTCCCGGATTGTCGGGGTCTGGTTTCGGTCGGACGCTTCGGCTCATGGCTTTCACGTTCAACCGTTCCATGGCGATGAAATCGTATTCCCGGACGAGCATGGTGGTCGTCTTGGCTATCCAATCGTCCTTGCGATTGTCTATCCGACGTTGAATGCTCCGTATGGCTTGGAGAGTGCGCTTGCGGTTTTTGGACGTGAATTTGGCGTTCCTGCCGCCACGCTTCTCGTTCGTCCTGTCCTGTCGGGCAAGCTTGCGTTGCAGACGCTTATACTCGTCCATCTCTTTGACGGACGGTTGGGGAATGTCGAGGAAAATGTTATCGGAGGTGGCGAGGGTATGCACGCAACCCCTATCCAAGCCGACCATCATGCCCGTATCGGTTCGGCTGATGGGGAGTGGACTATTGGTGAACACGAGTGTCCTGTTAGTCCAGTTCACCGCCACACTCGTATATTCACGAATGGGTTGACTCACCCGCACATGAATGGCGATACGCCAACGAGCCTCGTTCTCACCCTCACGACGATACTGTCTCGGCACACTGCCAGTGATGACGACCACACCGGTACGCTTGCCCGTCCGACGATACAAGGCGTTACCGGTCTTCGACTGGTTACGCCAGCACACGAAATACTGAGGAGCCTTATGACGGGAACGGAACCCCGGAACCCGACCACCATTGGTCTTCTTACGTTTCAATCCGGCGAACCAACCCGTGTTCTCGACACGTTCACATGAGGAGAGGATAGGCGAGGGAATGCACGCCAGCCAAAGACAATCCAATCGCGCCTGACTGTCCTTGACGGCGGGCTTCACATCCGCGCCACCCAAAGGCACATCCACCCAAATACGCTCACGGGTTTCAACATCCTCCACAAGCCTACGCTGGGGACGATGCGCCCGATGCTGGTTGTACCGGCTTCTCCACCCGTCGCACAGCCAGTCCATGATACGTTCCGGATTACGAGTCCACATACGATTCCCGTAAGAGTCCAAGCCGAGGAACACGCTGCACCCCGTATGCCGGACTTTCAGGATTCGTACTTTCTGACTCATGCCTATAATGATACCATATTATTGAGTAATCAACAATATGAGAAGGCGTGCAGACCCGGCATTGAAATACCGGGCTTACACGCCAAAAATCAGTCAAAGTAACTGACTATGACTATATGCCCTTCTGTCAAGCCGTTTGTGAAACCTGCGGTGATGACCCGGAAATGATGACCATTATATATGAGACCAAAGGTGGGAAACAATACGGGCAATCATACGACTATTTCGGCTTGCCTAACCTGTTGGAAACCTTGGACAAATGGGACGAAGAACATAGTTGATATATGAGTAGTCCCACCATCCGAAAGTGAATGGCGGGACTACTTGTGTTACGGATGTTCTAGAAGAATTGTTTTAGGAGTCCGTTGAATAGGTTTTTGACCCAGTTCTTCTTAGTTGTGGTGGTGTGGTGTTTGTTCGTTGTATGCGAATTGTTCTTACTGTTGGTGGAACCGTTATATTGGCTGTTCTGACTGTTGCCACCGGTCGTATTATTGTTAGCGGTGCCTGTATTGTTCCCCTCTGATGTCCCACTGGTTAACCGTTGTTTCACTTGACTGGTCGAAATAATGGTTTCAGCCGGACAGGAAGCCAACACTTGCGCCAGCTTATCATGTTCCTTCTGGTCTACCATCAGCCCATATTTGGCTTTGATGCCGATTTGCAGGCTCGCGTAATCGCATTGGAACGTTTGGTTGGAAGGTTCCCATTCGGTTATGGTGCCGTCCTTTTTCACATTGTTGGCTTCCGCTTGGGATGCGAGCAGTACGTCGGGGTCGTTGTAGTAGGCGTCTCGCTGGGCGAAGTCGAGCTTGTCCAAGCCGGAACGATACGCTTCCGCATAGGCGACCACATGGTCGATTTGGATGCCGCCGTCACGGTTGGACGCGCTTCCACCCTCGGTCTTGTTCGACGTGCCGCGTTGGAAGTGGATGGTCTTGCCCGTGTATGGTTCCAATAGGATGCCGGTGTTCACGTTGCCTCGACTCGTGTAGGTCACGTTATCCATGTCGCGTTCCAACACCAAATCGCGGGTCGTGTAATTGCCGGTTTTGCCAACGACCTTGTTCCACTGGTGGGACTTGCGGTCGGAAGACGCATTGGATTTCACTCCGACGGTGAGCGTGTCCAACACTTGTGTGGCTGACTGTCCGACGGGGATGCTTCCTGTGGCCGGATTCGCGGATGCGGGCGTGCCGACGGTCAGAAGCGGCAATACGAGGATGCTGGGGATGGCCAGTCGGATGCCTTGTCCGATGTTTTTCCGCAAGCAGGACATGCTTAATCCTTCCCCATGGGAATGGAATCCTCTGTACTGTCGGCGTGGGTGTCGATGATACGCTTGTTGTCGGATTGCTTCGAAATTACGCACATGCTCATGACAGTCATGCCGATGAACACTCCGACTGTCCAATGATGAATGATGCCATCGTTTTTCTTTCTGCTTATGTGGACAAATCCAGTTTAGTATGTATCAGCCTCGCGCGTTGTAGTCGGCGCACAGGTCGTTCATGGCGTGCAGAAGCTTGTACGTGTAAATGAATGGGCCGACGATGATGAGAGAGCCGAGAATGTTCCACAGCCAGTAGGTTGCGGCAGTGACCGTGACCGGCAGTCCACGAGCGGCCTGTTCTGTGCCGATACGGGAGCTGAGCTTGTGATACCAGACAAGCCAGCCGATGCCAAGGGTCAGCCAGCCGAGCAGGAAGAACATGAGACAATAATGCATGGTGCGTTTGCCGTCACGTCGCGTGGCGATGAGATTCAACGTGGTGCCGACTTCGCTCATTTGCCAAATGTCGTAAATGCCGAAGGTGACGAGTCCAAGCAGAAGATATTTAAGCAGTCCACGTTTGGTTCGGAGACTGTTCTGCCGGATTGGGTTTTGGGGTTGAGCCATAGGCTGTTGCGGTATGGACGGTTGATTAATGTTCACGTTGACTTGAGGCTGTTGCGGCATTGTCATTTTTGTTTCGCTCCTTGCGTTGAGATAGAGGAGGGTCGCGTCTTCTCTTTTTAAGTGGTTCTCCAATATATGGAGAACAATCTTTTTTAGTATTACAACCTCATCTTAGGGGAGTATAAGGTTGATTTCTTCTGAAAAGAGGTTTTTATGAGCTTTTAGCCCACCTGATAAACACAGGTGGGCTAAAAGCTCATAAAAAGTTAATAGACTGCGGCGCTTCCAGTCGCGAGAGCGAACATGAAGACAATAAGCCACAAAACCACGCTGACGATGACCGATACGAGCGCTCCCATTCCGGCCTGTTTCGCACTCACCGGCTTCTCCGTCTTCCAAATGAGGAATAGGATGAGTCCGACGATAGGGAAGAAGAACCCCAATACCGCCCATCCGAACGACCCCGTGTCGGCAGGTTGCGGATTCACATACGGTTGCTGACCATACTGGTATTGTGCATACTGCGGTTGCTGATATTGGGGTTGACCGTATTGAGGGGTCTGAGCATACTGTTGGCCGGTCGCATATGGGTTAGCTTGCGGTTGCGTATACTGCGGCTGTTGGTAGACCTGCTGTCGCGGCTGGTCGTATTGTGCCCGCTGGCTCTGACTGGGATTTGGGTACTGCTGTGGAGGGAAATTAGGGTCGCTCATGTCGGAAAGCCTTTCATTTTTGGAGGGTTTTTGTTTTCCAGCTTAAGGTATTCTTTCGTCGGAACAATAGGAAACCAAAAAAATATGATAGGGAGGAATTTTTCAGACGATTCGTCTGATTGCGTACCCGCCGTACATGACCATGCTGACCGGTGCGACTCCAGTGCCTTGGCTTGGACTCATGGCGTTCATGACCATGCCGTTGCCGATGTAGATGGCGGCGTGCGAACCGTTGGCGAGAATATCGCCCGGTTGGGCTTCTGCCAATGATGCCACGGGCGAACCGACGCTCATTTGACTGCCTGACTGGTGGGGGAGACTGACACCGAATTGCGCGAACACGTATTGGACGAATCCGGAACAATCCCAGCCTGATGGCTGGTTGCCGCCGTACACGTATGGGTATCCGCTGAACTGCATCGCATATTCTGCCACGGCTTGTCCGGTTTTGGATGCTGGGGGAGTGATGGCGGTTCGTTCCGCGCTTCTATTTGCTTCTTCCTTTTGGGCGGCTCGCGTTTGGGCTTGTCGTACCGCCTGTTCCTGTGCCTGTTTGCGGGTCTCCTCTTCCTGTTGGGCTTTCGCTTCGGCGTCTTTCTCGGCTTGGGATTTCGTCTGCGGGACAATTAGGTTTTCGATACCACCCCAATCGCTGTCCGACTGCACGTCGGTGCTGACGCTTTCGCGAGTCAGGTCTCGGCGCGTGGTCGTGGTAGCGGGGAATGAACGTACGGAGTATACGGTGTTGTTTGATGGAGGGTATGCCATCGCAGTGGCGGGCAATGCCATCAGACAGTCCGCGCACAGTGAAAGTACGAGCATGAGGGAGTGAATGCTGTTCCTATTGCTCAACTTCAAAGTCCCATGCTCCTTAGCTCAGAGGCCAATCGTTGGGCTTCGGAACGGCTTAAATGCCATTCGCTCCAGAATTCGTCGCCACGGCGGACGAGATAGGTGGGGTCGGCGGGACTGCCCAATTGGGTTACGGTGATGTCGGTTCCCATATTCGGCTCCTTTCTTTTAATTTCTACCGGTATTCCACGAGTCGCAAGGGCACGTAGTTGCGGTAGCTGACTTGGGTTTCGTCCTTCGGGTCGGATAGTCGGCTGATGAGTTCCGCGCATTCCGCGTCCGTATACGTGCCGTCCTTGCTCGCCCCGCCACCCAGATAGGTGCATGCGCCGCGAACGTTACGCTTCCGGTCGATGATGGTGTACATCAATTGTCCTTTCTTGTGGAACGGCCACTGGTGGGTACATATGATGAAACGGCTATCCCAACTGCGGGCGCGAACATCCCACCACATTTTCGCTTCGCTTTCGGGAATGCTGAATCGGACTTGTTTCGCATCCTCGGGCAGTACTTTGATGGTGAGTGGAATTTCAGACAGATAGTGTATTCCGGTGATTTCCGACAAGGCGAACAGAAGTTTCTGCGTGCTCGGCTCGACCTCAAATAGAACGTATTTGTAGTCTTCCGGAATGTCTTCAATCTCATCCCGGAACTGTTGCCATGCCTTGATGGTGTCCTTCGGCCAATCCGGCCAATAATCCTCTCCACTTTCATCGTGGACGAATTTCCTATCAAGTTCCATATTGGCAACAGCTTCGTAGGCTTCCTCATCGAACATGGGCGGCATGTGACGAACGTCCGTCTCAGCCTTCCCGTCATGCACGCTCACCGTGCAGATTACCGGATGGTCGGAGGACACGGTTCCGTCCCGTTCAAACCACCTCGCGTTGCCGGGTTCCTTTGACTTGCTCGTCTCCGTGATGGGGTCACTACCTTCGGTACCGTAGGACGCGTAATACCTGTCCTTGCCGGTGAAGATGGTTACGGTGCCACCTTCAATGCCGACTATCGTCCAATCGATTTTCTCAACGCACAGTTCGCTTATCTCCTGCGCTGTTTTCTTATCCAACATGGTTTGCATCTTTCCTTTCTGGCGGCTTTCTGTGCCGCAAATCATTTCTTCGATGGGCTTTTGCTGTTCTTTCCGTCTTCTTGGAATGGGTCGAAGATTCCATCCCCGCCGGTGTCGAGCCGGTAGGGTGTGCCACCTCTGGCTTTCACGAACTCGTCAAACTCATGGCCTGTTATCGCGCCTTGGGGAGTCATAATGCTTCGGCGCGAGCGGTTTGAAAGCGGTTTCACCATTCTTGTGTTCTTTCCGGTCAGTAGTGGATGAATTGCAGTTGGGACGCCTGTTCCGCAGTGAAAGTGCGGCTGAACGGTTTGCCATTGTATGCGCTACCGCATTCGGACGTGGTGATTGAACCATCCGCGACAACGTTTTCGACAATCCCCACATGACCATACGTGGGGTCTGAATCGTATTGTCCACGTTGGAAGCAAATCACATCACCGACACGGGGAGTGTTGTCAACCCAATATCCGAGTTTACGGGCCGTGTTCGCCCAGTCGGCACCATTGCCCATGTGGGAGCCAGCGGGCAATCCCAACTGGTGGCGGCGCACGTAAGCCCACCAAGTGCATTGCGAAAACTCGTAGGCGTTCCCAGTATCACCGGTCGCATGATTCGGATTGAAACCGTCAGGAGTCTGACCCTCGTCACGACCGTTAATCAACGATTTAACCACCGGATTATCCGCACTGATAGCAGTCAGTTTGCCGGTCACACCATCGGAGTCGGACATGCTCCAACTTCCATCATTGCTTGTGGCCTTATAATCCTTCAACTCTTCACGGGACGCGCCACGGGATGCCGCACTGGTTTCAGTCAACGTGCTTCGAGTAATGGCGGTACTCGTATCAAACGGCTTAGCCTCAGCGTAAGCGCTGGGAGTTGGCTTCAACACAAGCATAGACGTACCGGCGGCGGCGAACATTCCAGCCAACAAACAAACCGCGATACGCCGTTGGAACAGCCTACGCCGACGTTGCATGACTCTAGTTGGAGCCGCTTTATGTGCAGGTGAACCCAATTTAACACTCCGCTTCTTCCTGCGCGGAGAAGAACTGCGGGCCACCAATGCACTTGTCGAACTGGTAGGTGTCCGGAGCGCCCATCATACGGCGAAGTAGAGGAGCATGCTTGGTCACAATCTTGTTCTTAAACAAGCCGCCGACAGCCTCCCAAGTCACATTGATGGTTCTGCCGGACTCATTCTCCAAAGTGGCTTTCTGAACCTGTTCCTCGCGTCCGGGCGCGGTATGCTCACCGGCTGGAAGATAGTAGAAGCTTATATGTTGGCCTTTATATATTTCTACCGGATATATCGTGTTTCCCATGAATACTTTTATCGACGCCACTTGTTTTTCCTTTGATGTTGGGGGTTGCTGTTCCAATTCAATGGTACTGGCTTATCCAAGTGGCTGAACAGGAAAGCGCGCCATTCGTAGGCATTTTTCGGCTGGGGGACAGAATTCGGATAGTAGATGTGATTGCGCATGTGACACCTTAAGGATTGGCTGTTTGGGTTAAAGATTAACACCGTATGCCTTTAATGAAAATCTGACATAATGTACATTATCGGCCAAAATAGTTTTGCCAAAACAGACCTTTTGTAAAAAAGATATCTGCAAGAAATGATGTATAAACCATTTCTTGCAGATATCATCTAAAATTAGAAATCCGGTTCGTCGTTCTGCGACACCGGTGCCGGATTGCCCATCGGAGCACCCCACGGGTCGTTGGATGCGGCTGGCTGGAAATTATCGGCACCGTAATTGTTTGGGTTTTGGAACACAGGCGGATTGTTTGGATTTTGGAACATCTGACCATTGTTCTGCTGGGTGTTGGCACGGTTGCCGCCGTCGTATCCGCCGTTGCGTTTCGGATTCGGCATGACCTGCGCGGTCGCGTGACGGAGTCCGACACCGATGTTGGTGACTGTGAATTCCACCATCGAACGCTTCTGTCCGGTCTGCTGGTCAGTCCAACTGTTCTGCTTCACGTCGGACAACGCCACCACGTCCATGCCTTTACGGAGTGTGTTCATGATGTTGTTGCCGAGCGTGGTGTCCCACACTTTGCAGCGTGCGAAAAGCGTCTGCCCGTCTTTCCACTCGCCGGTCTTCTTGTCCTGATAGCGGGTGCCTTCCGCAATGGAGAATTCAACTAGATTGGGGTTACGTTGGTTGCGTTGCGGGTCGTCGGTGAGTCGGCCTTCGAGGGTTGTGCTTGGGATTGGCATGTGTTAAACCTTCCATTGAATTTGTGAACTATCCCAGTATAGCAGATATTGGCGTGATTTGACAGAAAACGCGAAAGAGAAGACCCCTACCCCCAATGGAATCGTAATTAATCATCCTTATCAAGAAACCTCATCAGCTCGTCAACAGACGAAGAAGAGAAGATGTACTCCCCTTCCAAAGCCTCACGTCGCGCTTCGGCGTTGATGTCATTAGACATATTTTCCAAGTATGACACATGTCGGTTGTCTTCTTGATTCTGCTCATGACATTTCAGGGAATTGATAGACACGGAAAACCTTCTAAAGAAAAAATAACAAAACAATCATACACACCCTTAACCGAGAAAGCCCCCAGTTTTTAAGACTGGAGGCTTCCTCGCTATATATAGGCGTTACTCGTTTCGGCTACGTAACCGGGCGAGCAGTATTCCAATGCCGCCGAGTCCGGCGATGATGGCCGCGATGACCATTCCGTAGATTGGAGCGCCGGTGATGGCTAGAGGATTCTGGGAGCCAGAATTCTGTTCGCCATTACCAACCGTCCCATTGGTGGATGCGTCGGCAATCTCCTTGTTCTTGTAGGAGGAGACGCCGTTGGCCTTCTTCCACACGCAGGTCAATGTCAGGTCTTTGACCACGGGCTTGCTCATGTCGTAGACGTTGCCGTCCTTGTCAATGAAACCGTCGAACACGTATCCGTCACGGGTTGGATTGGATGGAAGTGTCAGCTTCTCACCATCCTTGACCTCATAACGTTCGGTCTTGCCGTCATACAAGGTCACTGTCACGGCATGCTTCTTGACGGTCGGGGGCAGGGTATTGGCTTCCCACACTGCGGTCAAAGTCATATCCTTGGATACCGCAGTGTTGAAATCGTAGTCCTTGCCATCCAACTGCCATCCGATGAACTTGTAACCGTTCAGGGTCGGGTCTGCGGGCTTCTTGACCTTTCCTCCCTGTTGGATGGTTTGCAGGTCAATCTTCGAACCGTTGCCGGTATCGAATTTGACGGTGTAGAAGACCGGTTTTGGAGTTTCGTTCTTCTGCCATGTGGCGGTCAGAATGATATCCGTGGTGATTGGAGTGTTCCAATCATAGTCCTTGCCGTTCAACTGCCATCCGGTGAAAGTGTATCCGGTACGCTTCGGGTCGGTCGGACGTGCGGCCTTATCACCTTCCTTGACTTTTTGAGATGGGATGTTGGAAGCGCCGCCCGTATTGAACGCGACCGTGAATAGGGTCGGGGCTTTCTCCGTCCACGATGCGGTGAGGGTGATGTCGCCGGTGATTGGAGTGTTCCAATTATAGGCTTGTCCGTTCAGCAACCAGCCTTGGAAGTCGTATCCTTCACGGGTTGGGTTTGCTGGTTGGATGGCTTTCTCCCCCTCATCGACGGTCTGCTGGCCGATTTCAGACCCTCCGGTCGTGTCGAATGTGACCGTGTGGCGTTTCGGCTGGGGCTTCTGGTTTTCAACCCATGTGGCTTTCAAGGTGATGTCGGCTGTGACGGGAAGGTTGAAATCGTATGGTTCGCCGTTCAGCGTCCACCCTGAGAACGTGTATCCGTTCTTGGTTGGCGTATCCGGTACCGTGACGGTCTCGCCATCATTCACGGTCTGCTGTGCGACCGTGTTCCCGCCATCGGTGTAGAAGCTGACCGTATGGGTGACGGGCTTCGGCTCCTCATGCTTCTTCCACGATGCGGTCAGAGTCATGTCGCCGGCGATTGGAGTGTTCCAATCATAATCCTTGCCGTCCAACAGCCATCCTTGGAAGTCGTAACCGTCCATGCTCGGGTCTGCCGGACGGATGACGGTCTTGCCTTCAATGATGGTCTGCGGGTCAACCTTGCTTCCCCCACCGGTGTCGAAACGCACGGTGTACGTGTTCGGCTGTGGTATCGGTTTGCGATGGTAGATTGCGGTCAGCGTGATGTCACCGGTGACTGGCTTGTTGAAATCATACTGGTCGTTGTCAAGATACCATCCGTCGAACACATAATCGTTCTTCACCGGGTCTGCCGGACGGCGGACGGTCAACCCGTCCTGAACCGTCTGCGGGTCGATGCTCGTGCCTCCGTTCGAGTTGAACGTGACGGTGTGCATGACCGGCTTCGGGTCTTCATGCTTCTTCCACTTGGCGCTCACCAGAGTGTCAGAGGTAATCGGCTGTTCGAAATCGAATTCGGAACCGTCGATACCAACCCATCCTTGGAAGTCGTAGCCGTCTCGCACCGGATTTTCCGGCGGGGTGACGGTGTTCCCCTCGGACACTGTTCGAGCATCGGACGGACTGCCGTTCTGATAGTCGAACGTGACCGTGTAGGTCTTCGGCTGGGGTTGCTCATTCTTCTGCCAGTGTGCGGTCAGAATGAGGTTGCCTGTGACCGGAGTATCCCAATCGTATGAGGCGTCTCCCGCATACCAGCCGAGGAATGTGTAGCCTTCACGGGTCGGGTCGTCAGGTTTGACGGCGGTCTTGCCTTGTTCGACCGTCTGGGACGCCACCTCACTTCCGTCCGCTGAATCGAACGCCACCGTGTAGGATTCGACTTTCGTCTTCTCCCACTTGGCTTTCAATGTCACATCCTTGGTGACGGGCGTGGTGAAATCATACGGTTTCCCATCCAACAGCCAACCCTTGAACTCGTAACCGGTCTTGGTTGGGACGGTAGGTTCGGTCGCCGTTCCCTTGTCCTTCACCGTCTGGGAGGGGACTACGGTTCCTCCATCGGTGTCGAACGTGATGGTGTAGGTCTTCGGCTTGACGGGAGTCCATACGGCTGTCAGAACGAGGTCGGCTTTCACTGGAGTGGTGAAATCGTAGTCAACGCCGTTCAGAGTCCATCCCTTGAACTCGTAGCCTTCACGGGTCGGGTCGTCCGGCTTGGAAACCTTGCCGCCATCCTTGATGGTCTGCGGGTCGATGCTGGTGCCGTTCGCAGTGTCGAAAGTGACCGTATACTTCTTGACCTCGTTGCGCTTCCATTGCGCCGTCAATGTCATGTTGGATGTGACGGTGTTCAGGAAGTTCCAGTCGGAGTCCTCATACTGCCATCCCATGAACGTGTATCCTTCACGGGTCGGATTGTCTGGCCGGTCGATGGTGGAGCCTTCCTTGACCTTCTGGTCTGCGATATCGCCGTCTCCCCCGTTCAAATCGAACTTCACGGTGTACGTGCTCTTGTTCTTCGTCCAAGAGGCCGTCAACGTCAAATCCTGCATGACGGGAGTGGTGAAATCATACGGGTCTCCGCCCAACAGCCAACCGTTGAACGTGTATCCTTCACGGGTTGGATTGTCTGGTTTGGACACGGGGTCGCCTTCCTTGACGGTTTGGCTATCGACCTTGCTTCCCTTGCCACTGTCGAATGTGACCGTATGTTTCTTGGCTACTGGCGTGTTCTTAGACCATAGTGCCTTCAACGTGATGCTGGAGGTGACTGGAGCGTTGAAGTCATACGGGTCGCCGTCAAGAGTCCAACCTTGGAACGTGTAGCCGTCCAATGTCGGATTGTCCGGCTGGGACGCCGTATCCTTGTATTCCACCTGCTGGGAGTCCACGTCGCTTCCGCCATTGGAGTCGAAGCTGACCGTGTACGTGTTCTTCGTCCAATGGGCTTCCATAGTCAAATCATCCGTGACGGGCGTGGCGAAATCGTACAGGGAGTCTCCGGAATACCATCCGGCGAACGTGTAGCCTTTCTTGGAGGGAACCGTTGGAACGGTGGCCGAGGAACCATCCGCCACGGTTTGGGTGAAATCATCGCCCGCACCGGTGAAAGTCACCGTATGCGTCTTCACCTGCGCGGTCTTCCAAGACGCGGTCAAGGTCATGTCGGCGGTGACAGGAGTGTCGAACGAGTACGCTTTGCCATCCAACAGCCATCCGTCGAAATCGTAACCGTCCAAAGTCGGGTCAACCGGCTTGACGACCTTATCGCCATATGCGATGGTCTGCATAGGATACCAGTCGTCACTGGCTCCGGCGTCGAAATACACTTCGTAAGTGTTTACCGTCCATTTGGCGGTGATTACCGCATCATCATAGACAGGTTGTGTGAAATCGTATGGGACTCCATCCTTGTACCAGCCTTTGAAACGGTAGCCGGTCTTGGATGGATAATCGTCGGGTGGTGTGATAGTTTCCCCATCCTCGACGGTTTGGGATTCGACAGTGGTTCCTCCATCAGTGTCGAAGACTACCGTATGACCGTTCTTCGCATGGAACTTATAGGAGACGGCCACTTCCCCGTCACTGCTGGTCAGCGTGTAGGACAGTCCATTGTTCTTGGTGAGGTTCCACCCGTTCGGAATATGGCCGATGGTCACGTTCTTGGTTCCCATCGGTACGGTGAATTCACCACCGGAGACCGGGGCGAAGCCGTTGAGGTAGTCTCCGTTGGGGAGTTTTGCGGTGACGTTCTTCAATTCGGAGGAGGAATACTGGTGCTTCGCATGTTTGAACGTGTAGACGACTTTGATTTTCCCGTCGGGACTGGTCACCGTGTAGGTCATGTCATTGTCGGACGATTCGGTATCCCAACCGTCGGGCACGCCGGTAATCCACACGGTAGCGTGCTCTCCAATGGTGTAGGTGCCGGACTCCATCGGCTTGAAGTCCTGAACCACGCCGTCGTCGGTAGAGGCTGACACTTTGGCAAGCTCGTCCACCGAATAGGTTTTCACATGCTTGTTGAAACGGTAGGATACCGAAAGGTCTCCACTGGTCAACGTATACACCTTGTATCCGTCACCGTCGGTTGTGGTCTGAGTCCATCCGGACGGCACGTTGACGATGGCGATTCCTTGACCGTCTTCGTATTCGTAGATACCGGACTGTTTCGGGTTGAATCCGGAAACATAGTTGCCGCCGACGATGGCTTTCACATTCGATAATTCGTCCAGACTTGCCTGATGTTTGGCGATGTTGAACACGTAGGTGACAGAGACGGAATTGTTCGGACTGGATACCACGTAGGTGATGGTGTTGCCATTAACGGTACGTTGAGTGTTCCAATCGTCGGGCACGTTGGCGATTTCGACGTTCTTGGTGGTTTCAGGGAAACTCCAAGCGCCTCCCCTGTAGTCAAATCCGTCCACCAGTTCCCCGTCAGCGAATGCTCGGACGTATTGGAGCTGGTCGATGTAATAGTAGCCTTCGTAATCCGAGGTTGGATGGAAGATGTAGGTGAACGTGTCGCCGCAGGGGCCGGTCAGCGTGTATACGCGGTTTAGTTTTCCGGTGGAAGGATTGTTGTAGTCAACTTTCCAACCGTCGGGCACGCCTTCCAAACGCACGTCGGTGTTCATTGGGATAGCGATGGTGTCGGTGTTGGCGAGCGTGTAGTCGAATCCTTTCACCGCACTGCCATCAACAGTCAGATACGCTTTCAGATTCCTCAACGAGTTGATGCTGTCATGGGGCCGGGTATCGTCGTATAAGAACGTATATTGGACACTTGGCGTGTCTGAATCCTCCGGATGGGCCGTATACGTGTAATGGTCATCCTCGGAATCACCATCCAACACCCAGCCGTATGGCGCGTTCTCATAGCCTTTCATATCCCCGGCGGTCACATCGTGGATAGTGAATCCTTGGGTAATGTCACCGTCCACAGCCTGACCGTTCAGAGTGATTGTCATGCCATGAAGCTCCTCGACGGTATGAACCGCGCCGTCAGCCCCATCGAACCAGTAACGGTATGTGGTGGAACCGTTGGACAGGATATACAGGATGGAGTTCTTGTTGGTGATTTCGTTGAACGCGCTACGCCATTGCACAGTCCAATCGTCGGGAACTCCGGACAGTCTGACCGTTCTACCGGTCGCATCGTATACTTCTCCGCTTCCTGACGGGTCGAAACTCGCCAACCGAGTTCCATCTAGATAGGCTTTCACACCCTCCGGATAGTCGCTTACGGTACTATTGGCGGACGCGGCATAAGCCTCCGATACGGGTGTCAGCACGACACTCGCGGACCCCAATAGCGGCATGAGCGTCATCGAACCCGCCACAAGCAGGGCGATAGGTTTACGCATGTCTCCTCTTTCCGTTTTTTCTTTCTATGTTAAAGACCTTCAAAGAAAAGTTTGGGGAGGCGGGGAGTCATGCTCTCCCACCTCCCCAAACTAGGCGGTGTAGGGAAGGAACCCTATCGGCCCCTCCCCTACCGGTTCAGTCCGTCACTTTGTGGAGCCGGACAGATGAGCGCCGTTCGAAAGGGAAGCGATGCGACGCTTGCCTTCGGAAACGACCGCCAATCCCAGTCCAAGCACTGCAAGCATTCCGATGAGCGGAATGATGAAGCCGCTTGCGATACCGGTCTTGGCGAGTTCGCCCACGATTACGGTCTCGCCCGGAACACGGGCATCACCGTAGTGGACGAGCCGCTTGGTGGACTTCTCCACCAGCTTCTCACGCCAGTAGTAGGTTCCGGCGTCGGACGGGGTGACTTCCGGCGAATCGACCGTGGTCGCGTTCTGCGGGACGTTCACGGCGTCGGTGGTGGCGACCTTCTTGTCGTCCTTCACATCGTTGCCGTTCTGCTTCCACAGCTCGAACACCAGCTCGTAGTCGTCGTTAGGAATCTTGCCTTCGATGAGGGCGGTATCCTTGACCGGCTTGGTGGCGGTGCCGTTGGTCTGGGCCTTGGTCGTGACCTTCACCACGTCGGTGGTTTCACCCGGCGTGCGCGGCTTCTCGGTGTGAACCGGAGTGTCGCACGGATGGTCTTCGTCGGTGTTGCCGGTCGGCGTGACGCACGGCGGAATGTCGGTGTCCTCGACCGGATTGTAGATGCTTTCACGCCAGTAGTAGGTTCCGGTCTCCTTGACCTCGTAGGTCGGGGAGTCGGCTTCCTTCTGACCGGCCTTGAGCATCACCTTGTCGCTGGTGAACACCTTCTCGTCCTTGCTGGAGTCGTCGCCATCGGACTGCTTCCACAGGGTGAAGATGATGTAGGAGCCGTCAACGACGTTGCCTTCAATCTTCGCCTTGTCTTGAAGCTTGGTGCCGGATTCTTCCAGACGGTGGGTGGTGGTGGTCACGTTGACCACGTTGACGGTCTCGTTGCTTACGCGAGGCTTTCCGGTGATGGTCGGGGTCTTCTCGACTTCCACCTTCTTGTCGTGGTCGGCCGAAGTGGTGTGCTTGGTCGGCACGTATACGTGCTCACGCCAGTAGTACACGCCAACCTTGTCAACGGTCACATCCTCCAAGTCCGCGAACGCCTGACCTTCGGAGAGCGTGGTGCGCTTCGTGGTCAGAACCTCCTCATCCTTGCTGGAATCGTCGCCGTCCACCTGACGGTAGAGGGTGGCGTCCGCCTGAGAGCCTTCCGGCACGCGTCCTTGAAGGAGCACGGTGTCGTGGAACTTCTCTCCGACGTGTCCCAGCGGTTTGGTCTTGGTGGTCGCGTCGATAATCTGGACGGTCTCATCGGCCACATGGGCGCGGTCGGTGAAGAAGTCCTCGGACTCCAGATGGCTGGTGTCCTTATCGTTCTGCGGCTTGTTCGGCTGTCCGTCACCGGCGAGGTTCTTCGTCGGACTGGTCAGACTGAACACCCAGTAGTATTCGCCAACCTTGGTCGGAGTGTACTCGGGGCTTTCCACTGTCACCTTGCCGTTCTTCAACGCTTCGGCGGCTTCCTCGGCGGTGATGAGGTGAGCGCCGTCGGACGGGGTCTGATAGCTTGCGACGAGCATGCTGTCGGAGGCTTCGCCGTTATCGGATTGAGGTTCGGCATCGGCGTCAGTATCGTTGGAGCCTTCGCTCTCGCCCTGCTGTTGCTCGGTCTTGTCAATCAGATAATCGTCGTCGTCGGCGGTGTTGGTCTTGTACAGGTTCCAAGAGACCAGAGTGCCTTCAGCCGGATGTCCGGTGATGGTCACGGTGTCCTTGGTGGGCTTGTTGACCTGCTGCGCCACCTGAGCTTCGGAGGAAGCCTTTACGATGCGGAACGATTCACGCGGGTCACGCTGGGTTCCCAGCTTGACGACCTTGTGGTTCGTGCTCGGGTCGCTGATTTCGATGACCCAGTAGTAGTCGCCCACCTCGTTCATCTTGTGTTCGGGGCCGTAGGCTTCGGTCTGTCCGCTGGTCAGATGCACGTAGTCGCCGGTGAAAATCTTCTTATCGGTCTTCACGTCGCCGTCTCCCTGCTTGTACAGGAACCAGCGTGCGTCCAATCCTTCGGTCAAATCGTCGCGGATGTCACCGGACTGCTTCCACTTCACGTTGGTCAGGTCGGCATGGTCTTTGACCACGGTTCCCACGTAACGTTCGGTGGCGATATCGGTCTGCGCTTCGATGGAGCGGAAGGACTCGTTCTTGACCTTGTCCTTGCCGGTGTGCAACGGAGTGTTCTGGTCATCCTTCGGCAGGTTCAGAACCTCAACCCAGTAGTAGTCGATTGCGTCCGGAACCTTGAGGCTCGGGCTGGTCAACTGCTGGTCGATGCTGGACTTGTTGAAGCCCAGTTCCTTGAGGGTGGCGGACTTGGTGGAGGCGACCTTCTTGCCGGTTGCGTAATCATGCATCTCGAAGGTGAGCGTCGCGTTCTCAGGCAGGTAGCCTTCGAGTCGTGCGACATCCTGAACGGTACCGTTCTTGGAAGCCCACTTGTAGGTGCTGGTGGTTACACGGACTGCGTGGAAGGATTCGTCTTTGATGCGCTTGTCGGAGACTGCCGGGTTGATGTTGTCAGGCTGGAAGGCGGTACCGTCCGGCTTGGTGAACACCCACTGCCAGTAGTAGTCGGCGGGGTCGGTCAGATGTACGGAAGCGGAGTCGAGGGTCTTCTGGGCTTCGGTCAGGGCAACCGGGTCAAGGGTCTTGACGACGGTATCCTTGTCCGCAGTCTGATTCTCGGCTTGCTTGTACAGCTTGAACGCGACCTTGTAGTCCTTGAGCATATAACCGGTGATGGTGAGCTTATCGTTCACATCGTTGCCGTTGGTGACATCGACGTAATGCTCGCCTTCGCTGGTGTGGATGTTCGGGGTTCCGGTCACGTTCGTGGTCAGCTTCACGACCTCGAACTTCTCGGATGCGATGTTTTTGCCGTCGAACAGGAGCCAACGGTCGGCGTAGCCGTCTCCATTGCCCTTCTGCTTGGCGGTGGCATTCTGCCAGTAGTCACCGGCTTGGGAGTCATCGGCCTGAGTGGTCGCCTTGGCGGCGGTCATCCACTCCTTGGTGATGACACCGAATGCGGAGTTCATGCTGGTGTCTCCACCAGTGCCCACGCCGTTGCCATCCTTGTGAGGCATTTCCGGAGTGTAAATCTTCACACGCCAGATGTAGGAGCCGACACCCGGATTCTTCACGCTCTTGGAGCGGAAGGTGACACCATTGAGGTGGGCGCCGATGGCCTTGGACGGAATATCCACGCGACCGGTAGTGGCGACCTTTTCGGAGGCAATGCCATTATGGTCGGAATCATCCTGCTTGGTGGCCGCGTCCTTACGAACGTTGCCATCCTTGCTCGTGCGCCACAATTCGGCCTCGTACTGGGAGCCAGCCGGAATGTTGCCCTTCAACGTGATTTCGTCGGACACGTTCATGCTGTCGAGCCACAACGGTTCGGTGCTCTTGGTGTCCATGTGAATCACGTCGAACTCTTCGGATTCGTCGTCGCCGCCATACCAGACAACATCACGATTGTTGTCGGCAGGGTCGGTTCCAGCGCCCGGAGTGGTGGACGGGACGGTAATCTTCACACGGTAGTAGTACTTGTTCGCAGACCAGTCGGACGGAATCGGGAACGTGGAGGATTTGACGTTCTGGTAGTTGTCCAGACCATCGGTACCCACATACGGATGGTTCTTGTCCGGGTCTTCGCTCTTGGCGAGTTCACGAACCTTCGGGAGGTCTTCGGCATTGTACTGCTTGACCATCTTGCCAGCGTTCGCGCCGTCCTTGGCCCAGATTTCAAACTGGACTTTGGCGCCGTTCGGTGTTTGAGCGGTCTTGCCGGTGGTGTAGGTGTCTCCGTCGATGGATTCGCCGTCGAACTGCTCATACGAGGTCTGGTGGAGCACGTCGTAGATTTGCGTGGTCTTGTCCTCGTAATTGCCGTTCGCGTCGCTCAGCCACTTCTTGGACACGGTGGTGGAGAACTTCTGCACCGGGGTGCGTTCGTAGCTCTTGTAACCGGTCTTGTGGTCGGAACCCTTTTCACCGTAGATATGCTGGTCGAGCACGCCGCCCTGCGGGGTCTTCAACGTGGCCTTCCAGTAAATCATGCCAGCCTTGGTGGTCTTGAAGCTCGGGTCAGTGACCTTGAAAGTCAGCTTGCCCGGACGGTTGCCTTCCTGACCGGCCTTGATTGCGGTGAACTTGTTGGTGTCGATGGTGACGGTCTTCTCGGCAATCTTGAACAAGCCTTGGTCGCCGTCATCCTCTTCGGCCTGACGATACATTTCCACGGTGACGGTGGAGCCTTGCGGAATACGACCGATGACGCCGGTCGGATTGCTGTTGCCTTCACCTTCGTGAACCTGACCATCAGCGGACTCGGCCTCACTGGTCTCATCGTAAACGGTGATTTCATCGTACAGTTGCTCGCCGGTCGCACCCATCTTCTGCGCGTTGGACGTGACGATACCACCCGGATTCACCTGAACGGTTTCGGACGGCAGACCCAAATCGTGGGAAGCCAACTGCTTGCCTTGCGGAGACCACAGAGTCGCAACCCAGTACACGGAACCGGAGTTATCGGTGTGGGTGGTAGGGCTGGTGACGGTGAACTTCTTGGACGCGGAGGCTTCCGCATCGGAGTCCTTGATGTTCACGCGCACGTTGTCCAACAGCTTAGGAGCATTGGCATCCGGGTCGCCGGATACCGCGTCGTAAGCGGTGAACGTGACGTAGGAACCTTTGAGCACCTTACCGGAGATGGTCGCCTTATCAGCGAACTCCTCGCTCGGCTTGACCTTGCCCTTGGTCACTTGGGTGGTGATGGTCGGAGGACGAACCGTGACGGTTTCTTCCGGAAGTCCAAGGTCGTGGGTGGCAAGCTGGCGTCCCTGCTTGTCGTACAGGGTTGCCTTCCAATACACGTTTCCACCGTTCATGGTGTTGACGGTCTTGGACTTGACGGTCACGGTCTTGTCCTGAGCGGAGTCCTTCGCCTGAGCGACGGTGATGTTGACCTTCTGGTCTTTCAGCAGAAGGCTGGCGTTGGTATCGGGCTTCTCACCGACCGCATCGTAGGCGCGGAACACCACGAAGTCACCCGCGTGGACAACACCCTTGATTTCAGCGGAATCGTAGAAGTCCTCTCCGACACCGACGCTCGTGGAGGACACGTGCGTGGTGATGGTCGGATACTTGACCTGAACGGTTTCACCGCCAACACCCAAATCATGGGTGGCGAGCACAGTGCCGTTGGCACGGTGCAGGGTGGCCTTCCAATACACGTTTCCGCCTTCGGTGGCGTGGGTCTTCGGGCTGGTGACGTTGATGGCCTGTCCGTTCTGGCTTGCGGTGACATCCTTGGCCGGAATGTTCACACGCTCGGAGTCGAGCAGTTTCGCACCTTGGGCGTTCGGAGCGCCGTCAACCGGAGCGTAGGCGTCGAAGGTGACATAATCGCCGGACTCGACCTCGCCGTTGATGGTGGCGGTATCGGTGAACTCCTCGTTGATGGAAACCTGTTCCTTGCTGACCTTGGTGGTGATGGACGGGTTCTTGATAAGAACGCTTTCGCCGGTGGCACCCAGCTCGTGGGTGGCGAGTTCCATTCCGCCCTTGTTGTAGAGCGTCGCCTTCCAGTAGACGATACCGGCCTTGGTGGCGGTCACGTCCGGGGAATCAACAGTGAAGCTCTTACCGGCGCCGGAAGATGCAATCTTGTCGGCTGGAATGTCCACACGCTTGTTGTCAAGCAGTTTCGCGGCATTCGTATCCGGCTTGCCGGAAACCGCGTCATAGGCGGTGAATGTCAGATACGCGCCAGCATCAATCTTGTTGTTGATGACGGCGGTGTCGTGGAACGGACGACCGACATAGGTCTGCTGTGCGCTGGTCTTGGTGGTGAGGGACGGGCCTACCACTTCGATGGTCTCGTTCTCCAAGCCGATGGCGTGACCCGCGAGAGCCTTTCCTTTAACATTGTAGAGTTTCGCAACCCAGTAGACCTTACCAATCTTGTTGGTGCTGATTTCCGGGGACTTAACCTCGAACTGGGTGGTGTCGGAATGGTCTGCTTGGTCGTTGGTGACGTTCACGCGAGTGTTGTCCAACAGCTTGTTGGTGGACACGTCCGGCTCGCCGGACACGGCGTCATACGCGGTGAAGGTGACATAGGAGCCACGCGGAACCAGACCGGAGATGGTCGCGGTATCGTAGAACTTCTCACCTTGGGTGACGGTGGTCTTGTTCACGTTGGTGGTCAATGTGACGGGTTGCGCGTCCTGAGTGACAAAGGAACGTTCCCACGGATTGTTGTACGCGCTCTTGAATCCTTCCGCACGGTCGGAGCCGGGGAAGTCGTAGATGAACACGTAGTAGCCGCAATGGGCCTTATCCGTGACCTTGATGTTCACATCGGTGGCAACGGTCTTGGCGTCGCTACCATCGCTCGGATAGAGAACGATTTTACCGCCGCCGACCTTGTACTTGCCGTTCATGGCCGGAACCTCCCATTCGCCAACCAGCTTGTGGTTGGCATCCTGAGTAGGCTCCTCTTCGGTGGTCGGAACGTACTTCTCATCCTCATCCTTGTTGCCGGTTCCGGAGCCAGCCCACCAGACACGAATCTTGGCCTTCGCATCAGCACCGAAACCATAGTTCGTATTACCGGTGAACTTACCGTAATCGGACGGCAGACGGCTGATGTTGATTTCATCAAGGATGTCCTTGTTCATACCGGACTCCTGCTCCAACACGGTGGAGTCGTGGTTCGGCGGCAGAACACTCACGGACGTTTCCTGAGCCTTGCCGAACTCATCGATGTAATCGCCTTTGATGTAATCCTGCTGGGACTGGTCTGCCTTGACTTCAACCCAAACCCATGTTCCGAACAGTCCGGCATCCTCATCGGACACCTGATAATCGTCCAAACCGTTCACACTGTCATAGTCGATGCCACCGGTAGCGGCCTTCGCCTTGACGGTGTTAGTCTGACCGCTCTTGGTGAAGCTGGTGGTCGCGGCGGCAACCTGACGGATGCCATCGGTTTCACGCAGACGCTTCAAATAGTTGGTCGGACTCTCACCATTGTTCTTCTTGATGACTTGAAGAATATGCTTGGAGTCACCGACGAAATAGTAGCCCTTGAATTTGACGGGCACGTTGTCCGCCCACTCGTCGTCGGAGGAAGCGACACCGGAGGTCACACGGTCTTCGACCGGGGAGCCACGGGTCAACTGTTTCTTACTGACTCTGGTACTGACGGTCGGCTGAAAATCACGCGACACAGAGAACTGAACATCAGCAGTCTGATTCTCAGGGTCGGAAGGCCGCATCATATCCTGACCGGGGGAATTTAGAACGGCGGCAGTAGGAACACTAATCGAAACACGGTATGTTACTTTTCCGTTGCCGGTTGCCGTCCACGGAATATGCATTGCCTGACCGGTGGTCATACCACTGATTGTATTGGTTCCGGTCTGGTCGAATTTCGCCGGACCGTTCAACGTCGCAGTGTACTGAATACCAGCAATGTACTGTCCGCTAGAGTTCTTAACGCCGGGGTCAACAGTTCCGGTACGCTTGCCAGAGGTATAGGCATAGGCGGCATTAAGGTTAGCGGGAAGAGTGTTATATGCATCATTCCAAAGATTCGCCGCATTGGAAGCGACGGCATTGATATCCGCACCTTCCAAACCAGCCGCTACCAGCTGACGGAAATGGCTACTGCCTTGGTCAAGATGCTCATGAATCGCATAAGCAACCGAAGCCTGAGTGAAATCACTGCTATCACCCTTATGCTTCTCAACCAGCCACGCACCAACCTTATGGTTCACATCCGTAGCCTTATTCCAAGTACCGGCATTGGTAACAGGTTCACCGGCCTCAACGCAATACACCGGATTACCGTTCTCATAACGTTGCGGACCAAGAGAACTACCGTGAGTACCAACCCACCAACTCCCGGAACGCGTCGCATTGAACCAGTAGCCGGGGCCGTTAGGCGTGGCGGCAAGCGCACTACCGGTCGTTATCGCTCCAGAAGCCAAGGTAGCCGTCGCCGCAACCAGTGCGACAGCGGCCTTCCCCACCCGTTTAAGAATGGAGTCCTTGACTTTCCGGAGAGTCTTACTCAATGGATTAACCATAGATACTCCTCTAGAGGTTTGTCATCATCATCTTTCATATATATCAGACTTGTCACAGTCAACCTTTTGAAAAAAGGAATTTTCTTACAATGAAAAGACGCTTTTGAAGCTGTTCTTGAATTTGTGGACAGTCCCACTATCATTGGACTGTAACCTATCGGAAGGAGACGCCGTTGTCGAGGACATTCAAGGACAAGCCGTATTCCGTCATCGAGGAGAACGCACGCTCATGCGGTTTCTCCCACACCCGCACTTTCGGCTGGGGATATTCCTTCGAGGAAATTGACTTGAAAGGCTACGCGTATTCGAGAAAAAGGAATCCGCATGTTCCCGCACGCCGATGGTGCGATTGGCGTTGGATTGAGGACGACTGGCACACGGATTACGGGAGTGAGACGGAGATTCGAGACGCGCTGCGTGCCGCCGTAGTCACATACAACGGTGGCGGAATGGATGAGGATTGGGACGAGCCTGTCGTCTATCAGCGTCGTAGGCGTTGGTATTGCTGAATTTTCATATTTTTCCTGCATTCGCTGCCTTGCTTAAATATTGCAACACACCCAACCTTGTGCTATAGTGGGTTTGTCCACATCAAAGAGTAGGGTTCGCCTACCCCACATGGGAAAATGAGATTGGAAGACTGCCGTTTACTACTTCCTTCTACTAAACCGAGCACAGAAAAAATAAAGGAGCAACCGACACAATGGAAAAGAGCGAAGACCTTGAGGAGACCCAGACCATCTCCCCACTTGACTTGAATGAGGAAAACGAGAACAAGAAGAAAAAGCCAAGCAAAAAGACAGTCATCATTGCCAGCACCATCGCAGCAATCGTAGTCCTCGCTGGTGTTGGTGGCTACGCGTATGCGTCGAACAGTGCGTATGGTTCCTACGAGTCTCGGGTTGAGTTGGCCAAGGAGTCTGATTCGAAGCTTGTGAAGAAGATTGCGGAAGCGCAATCCCTTGTCAAGGCCACGAAGGAGTCGGACGTGCTCGACAAGGCCGTGTTGGACTCGTTGAGCAAGAGCGTCAAGACCAGTGAAACCCGGAAGGGCATTCCGGATATCGGAAACGTCGGCAGGTGGAATCTGTGGAGCGTATCCAAGGCCAACGCCAGCGTCTCCAATGATATGACCGAAGCCAACGATTCCATCAACGCCATCGGCAAGGCCATGGGCAAGGTGGAGGCGTCCAAGACCGCCAAGCAGGTCAAGGATGCGAAGGACACGCTCAACAAGGCCATCAGTGATGCGGAAACCCTGTACAAGGATTCCGAAGGCAAGGTGCAGGACAACAAGACCCGTGAAAGCTTGAAAACCGCCATCGACACGGCAAAGAAAACCGTTGACGACAAGAAGTCTGACGTGAAAACCCTGAACGCGCAGAAAGACGCCGTGTCTAAGGCTGTCAAAAGCGTAAACGACTCCAAGACGGCGAAGGAACAAGCCGACGCGGAAGCCGAAGCCGAGGAAGCCGCACGCCAAGCCGCACAACAGCAGTCGCAAGTCCAGACTCAAACCTACTCGAACACGAACTACAGTCGTGCGAACAGTGGCACCAGCACCTACAGTGCTCCGACGCAACATGCCCAGACCCAACAGTCTGCGCCACAGCAAAGCCAGAACCAGAATAATAGTTCCTCTAATTCTGGATACACCAAGTTCTGCGCGACAGGCGATTCTCAGGGCAACAGCACATATTACACCCCCTGCAACTAGAAGTTAAGGATACAGGTCTAACTGAATTCACGAACATTATTTACGGTATTTTCTGAGACGATGGCGAGCACTTCATGCTCACCATCGTCCGCGTAAGCCGCAAGTATTTTCTCAGGTTCTAGCACTGTCTTCCAGATAGTGCCCTGCCTACCGAATCTGCCCGCGAACTTTTCCGCGACTTCAAGACTGCTCGTCCAGCTTAACCCCATGTGTACGCTTTTATCGATTTCACCACGATATACGGTAATTGGTTTCTTAATGACCATTTCCAAGGGTTCCTCACCATCAGTGCAAGGGGTTGTCTGCTTCAACAGTTCGACAAGGTTTTCGTCAAACTGTTGGCTGGGGTATTCTTCATTCTTGCGAACAGTCAACACGATTCGGCGTTGGAACTGCCTATCTCCCAGTTCTTCCCAAGGCATGAGACTGTAAACCAACTCAGCCAACGCAGTAGGTGCGAGAGCCGTAGCGTGTTCTATCTGCTGTTTCGCTTCGTTGATTTCCCCTTGTTGAATCAGTGAAGCGATGGAAGGCGTATTCTCCAAACGTTCGACCTGTTGCCCTATCAGATTGACGAACATACCGTCACTATCATCCTCCGAAAGCGAAGCGAAAACCAGTGGTTGCGCGCTGACCGTTTCGCCGGTATCAACGTTAAGCAATACGAGTCCGTCCATTCCCGTGGACAAGTATAGGTAGGGTCGAACTTGAGGATGGTCATTGAGAATCTGTTGAATGTTCTCCCACGTGAGGGGCATACTGAATCTGCTACGGAGGTTGTTGACGGTGTTCCAGTCGCTTTCAATGGCCGTGTCAGCCTTGACCAGTCCATGTTCTGCAAGCGTATGAGTGAGGTTTTGTGACGACATTGGTCTTCTCCTTTTTTGTGTGAACGATTCCAGTATATATGTGTTGGAGACGAAGAGAGGGAGAGCGTGTCGTGCGCTCTCCTTCTCGAATGTTTTAATCGAAAAAGTCAGTGCTTCAATTGGCGTTTGAACGTGTTAAGCCAATCCAATGGAATGTTCTGTACCGAGTCCAAGCCGACAGCGTTCACGCGTCGAACCAGCTCCTCCGGCGTCACGCAAGGAATATTCCCCGGCCACGTGACACCATTCACATCCGGCACACCCTTATCGGAGGTTGGCACCATGCAGACAAGCCATTCCACTTCAACCGGCTTGCCGTGGAACATGAAATCCCACATGTCCTTCTGCCAGTTCATGTTCGCGGAAAGTTTCAAATCCGGACGACCATCCACACCGGTTTCGAACGCACGCTGGCTGACGCTAATTCTCAACAGTTGGTCTGGGGTGAGGTTACGGTAGGCGGTATCCGCATTACCTTTATAGTTCTTCGCATCCACGAACCACAAATGCGTTTTGCCCTGTTTGTCCTGTCCGGCAATCACGCAGTCGATATCCGCGTCAGTGAACTGGTGTCGCTCGTTCAGACCGTGCAACGACCAGAAGGACACCACGTTGGGACAGTTGCCGGTAATCATGTTGGCGAGGATTTGTTCACCTTTCTGGCCGGATTGAATCTCATTGGTGGTGAAGTTCGACTGTGATAGGCCGCCGCCCGGATTGCCGTAGAGGCGGTATTGGCTTCTCGCCTGTTGGATGTTGGCTGGGTTCATGGTGTTCCATAAGGGGTCTGGTTGACCACCGCAGTCCTCGTTCACTAGCTTGTAACCGTGATAATTTGGTTGGCCGGGTTCGGCTTTGAGCAGATTGAAGACTACGCCTATCTGGTCGATGGTCTGATTGAGAGCCTGTTCAACTTCCTTCGCCTCATTCTGCTGACTCTGGCTCCTGTACTCCTCGCCTTCTTTTTCGGATACCGGCTGATAAAGACCATATGCGGCACACATGCAAAAAACACCAATGAGTATACGAGGAATGGCGATAAACGCGTTGATTAGGGGAACTTGCGAATGCGGATACCCGTACACGTATTTTCCGGTGAGTGACATGAACATGTCACTCAAACCACCGAGACCATTCTTCAATCCGTAAAAGAATGCGATACCACACACAGCACCTAATACGTTGACCATGGCGGTGGACTTTTTTGAGGTTTTAAACTGAGTGGAGAACAGGAACCATCCTCCCACGCCGCATACGAGTAGTAGCAACCATTGCAGGATGGATGATGGGACGAGTATTAATAGTAGGTATTTCAAAATTAGGTTTCCTTTCGGAGTGTGTTTCTTTTTAGCTAAAACATACTCCGAAAGGGTGCAAAAACCTATTTGTGGATTCGTTGGATGTTTAATATCCAATACTGTTTGTGCGGTTCGGCTCCCCATTCGGTACGTCCCTCTCCTTTAGAGAGCGTGCAGATGGCGGTGAAGCTCGGACTTGTATGGGAGTATCCGTTGCGGAATAGTATTGGCCGCTCGTCCAATCCTGTTGGATTATTCGACTCGTCCATGTCGAACAGTCGGCGGAAACGGGAATCGTAGTAGGGTTTGACTTCTCGGTATTCTTCCGTCTTCTCACCGGAAAGAATCATATCGTACCATTTTCTTGTGATGGGGAGAGTCAACATTCTCCGGGTTCCTTCCTCTTATCGGCCACCTTTACGTCCGTTGCATTTCGAGCAGAGAACTTGCAGATTAGATTCGACTGTCTTGCCACCTTTGATGACGGGGATGATGTGGTCGATGTGCAGTCCGACACCGTCTGGCATGTATTTGCCGCAGTTTTGGCAAGTGTAGTTGTCTCGTTCAGCTATCTTTTTTCGCAGTTTCGGCGTCATTAGCCGTCGTTGCTGTTTGCAATTCCAATCTTTCAAAGTGGCCTCGAAATTGGTTTTCTCTAACTGACGGCAACGGTCGAGCAACCATTCCAAGCTCACCTGAATCTGCTGGTCAACGAATGTCACTGTATAAGGTGTGCGAATATAATTCGCTTGATTATAACGAGTTCTATTTCTGCACGTAGAAAATGTATACGCATGGTCTTCATCTAAAATAGACTCGTATTGTTCCCGTCTTTTTTGCCGAAGCCATTTAAAATGTATACTTTCAATTTCTGCTTTCGTCTGTTTTTCCCAAGTGTCTAATTGTCGGGCGTAATCATCCAAAAGGGAACGGTTGCGTTCATCTAAAAGGAACGTATCAATTAAGTTGATAAGGTCAACGTTCCTTTTACCGGAAACATCAAATGAGTATCGAAAATAGGGGAAACGATATGGATTAGACAGCTTGACGGCCCAAGCCGACAACAGTGTGATTATTACGCCTATGACGATTATCCCAAAAATCAAATAGAAAAACGATGACAACATCCGCTTTTAGTTTCTTCCTTGAATCGACTCACATATGTACATGTTTATGAGTTCCCGTCCTCGCATTTTTTCAATCCACTTTGTAGGAATGGAGTCGAACCCGTAGACGGCTCCGGCTAACGCTCCCGCGACACTGGCTGTGGTGTCCGTGTCTTCCCCGAGGTTTACTGCGGTAAGTACGCAATCCTGATAATTGTGAGTGTTGGTTAAGCACCAGAGTGCCGCGTTCAATGTGTGGAGTACGAATCCGTCCGATTCTACTTTCGTTCTGGGAATGGTTGGGTCGAACGGGAATCCTGAATCGGTTATCGCCTTATGTGAAGGAACGCAGTTCACCAGTCCTTCGAGGATTCGCACGTACTGCACGCACGCCGTCATGCTCATTTCATGAGCGTGGGTGATGGCGCTGACCTGTTCGATTTCCTCGTCGGACAGATGATAGAAGGCGCACGGGGCCATCCGCATAAGCGAACCATTGCCGTTATCATCCAGACCATCGCAACCATGCCCCGACCTGATGGCCGTGGCGACGGTGATACCGGAATCATATGTGTTGCCGTCCGGCATGTACATTCCGTATTCCAGACACATTCTGTAACGTATCATCAGGTCTGTCGCGTCTACTTTGCCATCGCATTTGCTGAGTGAGTCCAAGGTGGCTAGGCTCATTGCCGTGTCGTCGCTCCAAGTTCCGGCTGGCTGATTATGCGTGCCATGCCCGACCATTCCCGTGCAGGTGAATGTGTCTCTTTGCTGGAACTCATAAGGCACTCCCAACGCGTCGCCTATGGCGAGACCGTACACGACGGCTTTGAGCTTGTCCTGTGCGATTGAAGGCGGACTGACTTTGACCGGTTCGCTTTCAGGCTTTCGTCTAGAAAGGAATTGGAATAGTCCCATTATTTTTTAGCCTTTCCTATTTTTCCGGCTCCCGCAATAGGTCGTTTTCCTCGAACGCGGATTGCGCCTGTTCTTGGGTTGGGAACGAGTTGACGGTTCTCGCCCCGCATTTGGGGCATCCGACCCGCCACCAGCATTCCCAGCTGGTCTTCCTGTGCGTGTGCGGGTTGACGGCCTTGCGGAATTGGCCTCGACCACCGCATTTGGGGCACATGAGCGTCGTGTCGAACGCCTCCTCGGGATTTAGTTCCATACGACGCAATGCGAGCTGGTTCGCTAGTTCCTCGACGGCGGGCGGGTTGAACCCAAGCTGTTCGACCTGTTCCGTGGTGTGGTCAGCCAACAAGTGGATGACCTCGTTGCGCAATCCGGCCTGTGACCACGTCCACTCCGTTCCGTCCTTCAGGCTACGGAACGGGTGTGGCCGCACCCACTCTCCCAATACGAAGGCGTCCAATGCGTCCTCCTCCGAGTCTCGGGGGAACATGAGCCGGGCGATGCAACGCCTGTTGGAACAGTGCGCCCAATATGGGCGGAAAAACGGGGATGATTCCGGAACATCAGTGGAGTCCACGGGCTGGACGGCACCGTTCAGGAACGCGGTCATCGCCCCACCCTCGGCCACACCATAGCCTTTGCCGCACATGGGGCACGGATATTTTTCTTTGAGTACTTTCCTGTGTTCGCGTTCCACGGCTCGTTCGGCTTCTTCGACTGCCTTGCGTTGGGCGTTCTCTTGCAAGATGGGCGGGGATATCCTGTCGATGGTGCTCTTGGGGAGTCGAGTCCGCTCCTGCACTTTCTGTGGTGGCATTCCCAATCGGAGAAGTTCTTTAGCGTTTTCAACAGCCTCACGCCACGGGTCTTGATACGCCATTCTGATTTCCTTTGTCTATTTGGGGACAAGATTCTTTTTTCTCTAGTCAAACGGGATTCGAACGCTTTCCGGGACAATCTCACATCCCACTCCAACCAGAGCCGAGCCTTTTCCTGACTCTCTGTGAGAGTCAGTCTATTTTTCACTCTTTTGCGGTCTGATTGGCTTGCCGTCCTTGTCGAACAGTGCAATGTATGTCATAGGCCAAATACCTTCTTCTTTGATACTGCTTCGCTCCTCCCAAACAAACAGGGTTGCGGGACTGAAATGCGTTTCGTCGGTCTGGAGCAGTATTTTCCTGTAACCGGTCTTGTCGAACAGTGGAGTGCCTTCCAGTCCGGCCACATGGATGTCGAATTCAGACTCCAACACTCGGCTGGGGCTGTCCGGTTTCGGGCGAATAATTTTCTCCATTCTGCTAGAGGGAAACAACACCACCCGACTGCATCCGAAGCTCATCAGAAAAACAAGAACGTGGATATAGGTGGGAAGTCGAATGGAACAACTGCTGGTGGCCCATATTTCCATGCAGGCGACCGCTAACCCGATTAACGCGCACAGTATGATGACGAACGCCCGTCGGTCGGTGTTGCTTTTGTAGTCCTCTCTGGCTTTGCTCCATTCGGATAACGGAACCAGATAGCCGTTCAGCTGCAATATTCCCGCCGTGGAGTCCAAATCCAACGGTTGCAGTATCTGCATATTAAGCTCTTCTCCATATTGACTCATCATCTAAAACATTCCTATTCCGTTAGGAAACGCTTCCTGTCGGATGTATACAATCCGACTTTGCTTTCGCTTGCGTGCAATGTGACTTTGATTCTCTTGTCACCCTTGTAGACAACGCATTTCAAATCCTCTGTAGGCAGTTCACGTTTAGGTAGGGAGTCGCAGTCTATATCTTCTAAATTTCAAACTGTGGAAATCTGTTCGCGAAGCGTGGGTGGTGCGGAAGCTTTTCCTTCGTAGTATACGTTAACGAATACACTGAAAAGAAATCCTAAAAGTATTCCTATCATGCCGACGGCAAAGCTTATGTGGGCGATTTTACCTAAACCACTTTCATAACTGTTCACGCCGCATATTCCGATAACCAGTCCAAGAATCGCGGCACATCCGAAGATTCCGACGGCAGCAAGGTCAAGGGTGTACATCCAGTCGGAAACTGGAGGGTAATTCTCCCAAGCTTCCAACCATTTGCTGAAATCCTTCATTCCATCAGCTTTCTTTTATATTTTTTACGATGTTCCCATTTGAGACAAAAGGGGTGTGCCGCATTGGCACACCCCCAGTCAATCTTCTTTAGCGGTTGAACTCATGCCTCTTGATTGCGGAGAGGATTACCCCAACCACGGCAAGCACGATGACCGCGATGGCGATGATGCCGACCGTCACGCCTGTGACAGCCAAGCCTTGACCATCCTGTTGGACGGTTTTATTGGCGTCCACGGTCTTATTGCCGTTATCGTTCTTACCGTTGCCGGTCGTCTTATTCCCGGCGGGAGTGTTCACGTCGTTCTTGCCGTCGGAGGGAGCGCCCGTATCATCGTTGGATTTGCCGTCATCCTTGGATGGTGTGTCGGTATCGTCTTTTGGAGTGTCCGGCTTGTTCGGCACGTTGGTATTGTCATCCTTCGGGGTTTCAGTCTTGTTCCCATCATCCTTGGATGGAGTGTCGGTATTGTCGTCACCCTTCGGAACGTCCGGCTTGCTGTCGTCTTTGGACGGCGTGTCCGTATTATCATCCTTCGGAGTGTCGGAACCGTTTCCGCCATTGTCGGTCTTGTTGTCGTCCCCCTTGGATGGGACGTCCGGTTTAGTCGGCGTCACATCCTGCTTAACCGGAGTCCACTGTGCGACCACGGTCACATCGGAACCATTGTCCTCAACAGTGTTATCGGAATCGACCTTGACGCCATCAATCATCCAACCGTCAAACTCATAACCGTCTCGGGTTGGAGCCGTGTCGGACACGTCGGTTGGCAAGTCGGAATCCTCATACTGGCCGTCGCCACCGTTCATGTCATAGCGGAGCACATGCTTCGCCTCCCATTGCGGATACAGGGTGGTGTTCTCCGGAATCGAAGTCACGGTCTCGCCCGGCTTGTAGGAGTCGCCGGTTCCGTCCGGGTTGGTTGTCCAGACGGTGAAACGGTAATGGTCTTTAGCGGGCTGGGGCACGACGAACGGAGTGGTTTCGGTCTTGTCCTGACCGTCCAATTTCACTTCCACGTGGCGGGTGGCGGGGACATTCACGCTGTTGCGGTGGAATTCGCCGCCGATGGTCACGTTCTTGGCGATAATCTGTCCTTCGACGTTCTGGGATGCGTCCACGTTGGCTTCTGGGGCGAGAATCACGGAAGAGGATGCGCCAGCGGTGCCGACGTTGCCGTGATATTGTCCGTCCTTGGCTTTGGAGTCGGTCAGATTGTAAATAACACCCTTGTCCGTCCACTTGGCGTATTCGGCGTGATTGATACCATCCACGTCCAATTGGGGCAGAGTGATATTGTCCGCACCTTCGGCGTCAACGTTCACGACGAGACGGGTCTTCTCCCCCAATGTGGCGGTGACTCGATTACCTTGCAGTTCCTTCGCGTCAATGTTGATATGGGCGACATCACCGTTGGCGTCGATGTGACGCTTGTTCATGTCGGAGAAATCATGGGTCGCGTTGGCTTCCGGAGTTTTCGACCACTTGGCTGACAGGCTGGTCATGCTCTTTTCCATGGCCTCCAAGTCAAGGTATTTGACGGTCTTGGAGTCCTTGAGCACTCGTTCCGACTTCGGTAGGCTTCCACCGGTCTGCATTTCCAGCTTGTTGCCGTTCACCGTCCAACTGTTGCCGTTGTCGGTCTGCCCGATGGTGTTGGACTGTCCGAACACGATTTTGGAGTCGGCGGGCAGACTGACGTTGATGTTGCCGTCAACCTTGTCCATGTAGCTGACTTCCGGCTCGTCCACACCGTTGGCGTGGTTGCCGAAGGCTGCTCCGATGTAGGCGTGTTCGGTGGCGATGTTGCTGTTCGTATGCGCGTTGAGATGGATGGAGTCGAAGCCGACGAGACCGAAGTTCGCCGCCTCACCCAAGTCGCCGCCCAACAGGTCAACGGTTTCATCAGCCGTGAACATGTTGGTCTTGTCCACGATGATTGGGTTGCCGACCTCTGCGGCCAATGCCACGTTTGCGGAGACGAGCATGGATAGTGCGGACACTGCCGCGATGAAGGGGATTTTCCCTCGGAGTTTGTTTTCCAAATCTTTTCCTTCTGGTTTCTTACTGTGTGTGGATTGGTTTTGTGCTCTTGTGCTACTTCACTCTTCCTCCCTTTCTTCCAAAGGCTTGTAATTGTACTTGTCGAGCAACCTGTGCAGATGCTCGGCGGCACAGTCAAAGTCGTTCAACGCGCACGCAAGCGCTTCCCGGGTGCTTTCAGGAAGAGAATCCATCACGTCGGAAATCATTGCGGCGGAATTGGTGGCATTGTCGGATGCGAGGGCGATGACGTCCAAATCGTCGGAGGATGGTGTGGAATCCTCCTTGGTTTTGACGGTCTCATACTCGAATCCGGCTGGTGCGATGGGCTGTTCCTCCGGCTGGAATCCGTGGACTTCAAGCCAATGGTTGAACAGTTCTTCCGCTTCCTGTTCGCCTACCTTATCGGGACGGTTCTGGATGAAAGTGTCGTGAATAAGCTTGGTGGTGACGTCGGTCATTGTTTGTTTTCTTCTTTCTTATCGGTTTTCTGGATTGGATTGTTTTCGGCTGGGATTGGATTGGCCTGTGTGGATGGCCGTTCCAATCCTGACCGGAAGTCTTTCAATAGCGCTGAAAATGAAGTGACACCGTCTTCCTTGCCCACGTTGTCACCGGCTGTGAGCTGTGGATACTGGTCTGGGGTGTTGGAGATGGTCTTCACGTCATCACAGTGTCTTTTCGCATACTCGATAGCGCGTTCCGGCGAAGCGCCTTTGGAGATGGCGTAGGTCAGTCCACGTCTGAAACCCCATGCGGTGTTCGCGTCGGTGATGCCATATCCGTCAAGCATGCGGCTGATTTCAGCATTGGATGGCACTCTGCTCAAACGCTTCCTCCTGACCATCTGATTGATGTCGTAGGGAGCAATCCAAGCTTCCCGTGACGAATGTGTCTGGAAGAATTCGATGATGGCTTGGCGGGCTTCGTCGGCTTTAATCGTATGGTCGATTTCGTTGACGAAGTTATCCACCTGCGCGTCATCCAACGGCTTGTTGCCGTAATGACTGTTGATTTGGGTCAACAGCGCGATGGCGCACGGGCGTTCGAAGGCGCGTGGGTAATGCTGTCCATTGCTGGCCTGTGCCGTGGTCAACGTTCCTTGTGTGGGAGCCTGTGCTGTCATCATTCATCCCATCCGGCTTGGGCGAGGGATTCTTTCAGCATGTTCATGTTGTGCTCGTATCCTTCCTCGCTACGGGTTTTGCGTCGTGTGTTTCGGCTGTTCCTGTTGAACTTGTCGGCGTTGAGGAGCCAATTGTCGAAGGCGCGGTCGAAGTCCAAGTATTTCTTGCCATTGGAATGGCTGTAGTTGTAGAATTTCTCGGCTTCCGTGTTCACGTCGATGTTCAGTTCATTGGCTCGGTCGATGTGCTTCTGGTTCGGTTTCCAATCCTTCGGCACCATCCGCTTATAGTGGCGGACTTTCGGTACTTCCTCGTCTGGAATCAGTGGGGTCACTTCCTCCTGTTGGGGGTTTTCCTGTTCCACTTTGGCGGAAACCAAGTCTTCGGGGTTTCCCCAGATGGGGTCTACGTCGATTGTCGGTTCCTCGTTGAGGAGAGCTTCCTCCTCGGCTTTTTCCTTGGCTTTGCGTTCGTTTTCCTCGTCCTTCTCCTTACGCCAGTGAAGCAACTGTTGGATGAAAAGTCGGTCAGGCGAAAGCGGAGCGGCCTTGAAACCATTGTCACGTTTCACGTACAAACGTGAATCGTAGACCTTACGGAACGAGTCAGCCGCTTGCAAAATGGTCATCTTGCTTCCGCCGCCCAGCTCCTTGTACAAGTCGGCGGCTTTCTTGGTCGGAGACCAGTCTTCCGGCAGAGGATGCCAGAACCAAAGCTGTTGCGGGATTTCATCCCACTGCAAATACTTGGGTTCCCCGTCATCATCCACGTCGATTGGAGCGTTGGAATCGTATTGGGGTAGAACCTCGACCTGTTCCATGGTCATCGGCTCCTCGAACGGAGGCTCCATGGTTCCGTCCATCAGTTCGACCGGTTCGGGTTTGTACTTGCGTGGGCGACCGCGCCGACGCTTCGGTTTGTCTTCTCCTTCCGGAGGGAGTGGATTCTTGCGTGGGCGACCGCGACGCTTCTTGACGGGCTTGTCTTCCGCTTCTACGGGTTTCACGCTTGAGGTTTCGGTATCGTCCTGCTTGGCGGGTTCTTTTTCCTTTTTGGAGGTGGAATTATCTGTCTGGGAGGTGTTTAGGGAATCATCCTCGACGGGTTCCACGCTTGGATGCGGCTCCTCATATTCGTCGGAGTCGGCATTCGATTCACTGAGGATGTCATGAATCTCCTCCCATTCGAACGGGAAGTGCTTTCCCTGTCGGAGGGTTCGGTTCAGTTCACTGACTAGGATTCTGCGCAGTCTTGGGCTGGCGGTTCCAAGGTATGCGGATTCGATGGTTCCGGAGTCCGCCGTGAGGTCGATGTGGTCGAGGAGGAGTGCTTCTTCGGTGTCCTCGTCTATGACCAGTAGTCCTTCGTTTACGAGTTCCCGGCCCGCCTGTTGGAATAGGGTGGGAGTGTTTCCGTGAGTGTAAGCGTTGATTTTTCCAAACGTCCAATCACATACGCCGAGAGCATTGGTCTTCGGATGCAGTTGGAGCATCATCCATAGGTGCTGGCCTAGGATGTCCAATTTTGTGAAGTGTTTATCCAAGAGGATTTTCTGGTCTATTGTCTTTCTCAAAACATTCCTTTTGGTCTGGCCTGTGTGGAGTCTGGCTTATATTGTGTGGACGTTTTTTATTCTAGTCATACTGGGCGTATTCACAAAATTGGGAGTGTGTCCCTCCAATTTTGAGGCGGGGTATGTGGAACGGGCTTCTTGGGGTGTCTATCTGACCATCCGCAAGAGCGCCCGTGCCTTGTCGTGACTCATGTTATGCATTAACCTTCCTGTTTCTTCAGGTGAACAAGTGTTTGTAATTACAGACAATAGCATATAAAAGTATGCTGTCAAATCTAAAACCACGCGTTTCATGTTAAAAATCAGTTATCATGGAAAACATGGGAAAAAGAAAAAACCAAACCAGCGAATTCAACAGAAGAATCAACCAACGCATCCTAGCGGAAGCCGGAATCCGACGGCTCTCCGCACGGGACATCGCGCGTCAACTAGGCAAAAGCCCCAGCTACGTCACCACACGATACAACGAAACGGTCGAATGGCTCCCCGCCGACGTGGAAAAACTCGCCCACGCATGGAACATGACCCCAGAAGAACTCATCGCCGGACAAAACGGATACCATTCCACGCAATCCGTTGTGGAACAGCAGCTTCAAGCCGTCCTGCGTAAAATCAATTCCGGCGACCTCACATTGGCCGCAAACCACGACCCCAACAAGCAAGCGGAATCGGAAAGCGAGGACGCTTGCTGAAACATCCCCCAGTAGACAACAGAAGCGTCGCCATCGACCGGCGAATGTGCTATGAAGAGATAAAACGGATGGTAGGACTCACACGTCAAGCGCCATACGTTTTCGAGGAGGAACTTCCGGAAAACATCAACGGCGTATATGACGAGGAAACCCGCATCATCGTCATAGACCCACGGTTGAACGAGCGGCAGAAACGATGCACGTTAACGCATGAACTATTCCATTGGACTCACGGTGATACTTGTTGCTGGAAACAATACGATGACAAGGCTGAATCATACGTTCGTAAGGAGACGGCGATACTGCTTATCAATCCGTTCGAATATATCCAATCCGAACGAATCTATGAGGGTGAGCTTTTCCCAATGGCCGTGGACTTAAACGTGACAGTAGGTGTCCTTGAGGATTATAGGCAGATATTGGAGAACGCAACAAAAATGGTTGGAGCAGTTTTCTGTCCCAACCATCAGGATTAGTTTTCAGCCAGCTTCTCCCCCAGACCAACGCTTTCCGCCGTTTTCCGTCTACATTCCAAATAGAGTGGGACGATTTCCACGACGGTTTCCTTGAACTTCTCCCAGTCGGGGGCGTCTTCGGTTTTGCGGCTCGCATCCCCGTCCAGCCATACGGTCATCGACTTTTCGTAACCGTATTGACGTTCTCTCAGTTCAATCAGACCATTCTGTTCCGCAGTGGCGAGATACGTGTTCACGAACGTTTCCACAATGCTGTTGTCTTCGTCGCCGTGGATTTTCAAACCCAGCTTATTTGCAAGCCCCTCGACTTCCATGCGCAATGGTTTGGGGATGCGACGGCAGATTTGCTGATTGCGATGGCTTTTCTCCAGTCGAACGGCACGATAGGCTTCTTCCGCCTTGCTATCCGAGCCGAAGCCCATAATCCAACGGACTGCCTTGATTTGAGCGTTTTCAAGAATGTTATAGGCACGGGTTCGGCCTACCTGTTTCCCATCCTCATAGTAGGAGGCGTAGGCGCTTTGGCGGGTATGCCAGTCGGCGGGCTGCTGGCTTCCCATCACTTGGATGACGGCCTTCCTGTTCTTGTAGTTGTACGTGTATGAGTGGTGGAACAGCCCTGCGTCATCGAACCCGTATTCGGTGACGCAGGATAGTCCGAATCCGGTAGCGTCGATGGTCTTCTTGTACTTGGGAAGTTTTGGTATGGTGTTTTTGTCGCTCATATTTTTCTCCTTAACCATTTTTTGTGAACAATTCCACTATAACATCTGGATGAGAAAAATAAAAGCCGCTCCCAGAAAAGGAGCGGCCAAAACTCAAGCGAGTAGAAGGAAGTATAAATACGGCAGTCTTCCAATCATCGTCATCGCCGTCCTCGATAAGCTTCAACGTCTTATCCCGTCTGGTTTTCTCGCTCACAACGTCACCTCCTTAGCTTGTTCTTCCGCTAGTTCCCAACGTAAATCATTATCGCAGTAGTAGCCGAAAAGAGTATAGAATTCCTCACCTTGAACCGCGACGAATGTCGAATGGTTTTTGCAAACCCATTTGCCGCAATCCTTGCACCGCCAATGGGATGGCGTACCACAGTCCGCGCACGGGTGAGTTTTTCCGTGGTGGCAGTCGGCGCAATACCATTCGCCGCCACCCACGTCGTAAGCGTGGTTACTGCAAGCCGGTTGGCCGCAGACCGCGCATGTCGGGTCGTCGGCCTCCACTGATTCGTTGCAGATGACGCAACGGCGTAGCGGATGGTAATTTACGTTTTCGTTCACTTTCTCTCCCAATCGGCGTGTTTTATCCGCCAACTTTGCCGCATGAATTCCGGAAGATTCTCGTCCGACGTATCCCCTTGATGCCAGAACTCCATCAGACATTGACCGAGTCGTTGGTTCTGATTGTCGCAAACATATTGACCGACTTTCTTGTTCCAATTCCTCATGGCAGAGAGAACGAAAGCCTCATCCGTTCTCAAATGTCCTTTTTCGCAAAGGATAATCCAACGGTCGAGGTTCGTGGAATAACGACAAACCGGGGAGCGTCCACATTCGGGACAAACCGGCATAGTGGAAACGGTTTCCACAATCTCATGCCAATCCTTTTTAAGAACGGCACACACTTCCCCCGCTGACCCCATTCGCAAGCCCCGCTCGAACATTGCGGACAACGGGCAACCACTATCGTCGAAAATACGGACTTTCCAGTATTTTTTGTCCACAATAAGAATCTCGCTGATTCGAATAGCAACCGTTTTTCCGCAGAATGGGCAAGGTTCTTTTGGATAAGTTTCCGTCCAAACTCCTGTTTCTTCGACGCTCAATCGTCTTCCCCTTCCGTAAGGAACAGTCCCAGCTTGTAGGCAATGTCCACGAATTCCTCAGAATCGGTGGTTTCAATCGCCTTGTTCAAGCGGAGGCGAATATTGTCGTTCATGTCTGAATGCGAGTAGCGAGGGTACCAGTTTTTTTGACCCGTTCCTCGTCTATTGGGGTGACAGGCGTCTTGATGTCGCTCATTTTTCTTGCTCTTTCCGAAAACTTTTTTGTGAACGTTTCCAGTATAGCATGGAATTTTCAGAGAGACAATCCTAAGAAACCACAACCCCAAGCTTCCGAATACGCGAAACAAAATCGATATCCGGAATATTCAGCCACACATCCCTACGAGAAGCCAATTCGACAATATCATCCCGCATATGCCAAGCATCCGCCAACAGGCTCTCGTCCGTGACCGACTCGAAACCGACACCGTATTCCTTACGACGGAACCAATGAGCAGCAGGGTCGTAGTCGGACGAGTTGACGAACTTCTCATACAAGTCGGGAGCGGAATACTCCAATTCGTCCGGCTCAAAAACGTCAGCCCACCACATCTCGTCGTAGCCGTAGCCACCCATGGCACGAGCCATATCCAGCAGTAGCCAACGATTTTCCTCAGTGTCCTGCATGTCAATCATTTCAAGAACCTCCGTTCCGCCGCGTGAGAGCCACCAGCCAGATGATGACGGCAAATCCTGCTGTCGCCATGGGAGCCAGCGCGTCGGTTTCCCGATAGCAGACAAGTCGCACCATCTGACAGACCAGCAGAACGAAGAAACAGAACGGAACTAGAACGTCCGCCCACTCCAAGCCGAAGGCATAGGAGATGAGAGCGGCCAGCACACCCAGAACAGCGAACAGCATGCCCACCAATGAGAGAATTGAATCAACCGACATTAAAAAACTTGGCTCTGTTAGACCAAGGTTGACCTAAGAGGATATATGACAGAAACCCGCTTGTTTAACTGTGCTGAAAAGTCAAACAAGCGGGTAAATGTCAGTCTACTTCAGGGAC